>Ga0207889_1000109_pt1 | contig 46379 bp, 43 predicted proteins | sample LinPmetageLP47_FD_184058 | JGI IMG/M metagenome (GOLD analysis project Ga0207889, IMG submission 184058) | Marine viral communities from the Pacific Ocean - LP-47 (SPAdes) | ecosystem: Environmental > Aquatic > Marine > Oceanic | place: Pacific Ocean | collected 2011-06-12 | reverse complement strand
TAATCACGACGGTTCGAAAGAATATGAAGAAAAAATTTATTTCATTGTGGGACAGGGCTTTATTGAAAAAACGATTTATAATCGAAACGGTGAATGATCAATTGAAAAACATTTCTTACATTGAACAACTTGAAATTTTAGAGAGTAATAATCTAATGTTGGCTTAACCAGATCTCAGGTTAATTAATGCTGTACTTTGACTAGGTTCAAACAACCCAGATAAAAAGTTAATTTCTTCGTCAGACAAATCCATGTATTTTCCTTAATATGTAAATTGCAGATTCTATTCCTTACAAGGTTACTGCCCAATGAATGACCAGTTTATTATTTTGTAAGATTTGGCCTGTACGGCTTTATTTTTATACAATTTATAATCTCAGCTTTCCTGGCTGAATTTATAAGTAATTGATTTAAATTAATTATATTTCATTTTAAGCTTGTTTAGTTAAATCACTGAATAAATCTTTTGGTATTCTAACCCCAATAACAGCAATAAGTTAAGTAATAAAGTGTACAAAATTAAAGCGCTCTGCAACGTTTTTATACCAACTATGCGTAAATGAGACTTAGGTCTAGCTTACGAAGCATAAGGAAATACTTAGAATAGCGCCCAAATAATAATGGGGTTTAAGGGGTTCCAAATGCAATTAGAACGAATTCGTCATAGTGATTTACACAACAAAGTGATGTCTGCAGAGCAGGCCAGTTTATTTATTAAAGACGGCATGACCGTGGGCATGAGTGGCTTTACTCGTGCCGGTGAAGCGAAAGCTGTACCACGTGCACTTGCCGAGCGTGTACGTGAAAACCCAATGAAAATTAACCTAATGACGGGCGCGTCATTAGGTAACGACTTAGATAAGCTACTTACTGAATCAGGTGCGTTAGCGCGTCGTATGCCATTTCAGGTAGACAGCACATTACGTAAAGCAATTAACAACGGTGAGGTCATGTTTATTGACCAGCATTTATCAGAAACTGTTGAACAGTTACGTAATCATCAGTTAACTATGCCAGATGTGGCGGTCATTGAAGCCGTAGCTATTACAGAAGAAGGCCATATAGTACCTACAACGTCAGTGGGGAACTCAGCAAGCTTTGCTATTTTTGCTAAAGAAGTAATTGTAGAAATTAACATGTTACATCAGCCAGAGCTTGAAGGGCTGCACGACATATACATTCCATCGTACCGTCCAACGCGTACACCCGTGCCACTAGTGAAAGTAGATGACCGTATCGGTAGTACTGCTATTCCAATCGATCCGGCTAAAATTGTGGGTATTGTATTTACCAATCAAAGTGACTCATTTTCAACAGTAACCGACCCAGATGCCGATACCGCCTCTATTGCACGCCATTTAGTTAACTTTTTTAAAGAAGAAGTAGCACAACAGCGCATGCCTGCAAACTTAGGCCCATTACAAGCGGGTATTGGTAACATAGCCAACGCAGTCATGATGGGTTTACTAGACTCAGATTTTAAAGACCTCACTATGTACTCAGAGGTACTACAAGATTCTACCTTTGACTTAATTGATGCGGGTAAACTTAATTTTGCTTCTGGGTGTTCAATTATTTTATCAGAGCGTTGTAACGCACAAGTATTTAATAACCTTGAAAAGTACCGCGATAAGCTAGTACTTCGCCCACAAGAAATGTCGAATCACCCTGAAATTGTGCGTCGTTTAGGTATTATTGCAATTAACACGGCACTTGAGTTTGATATATATGGCAACGTTAACTCAACTCATGTGTGTGGTACTAAAATGATGAACGGTATTGGTGGTTCAGGCGACTTTGCACGTAATGCGCATGTATCGGTGTTTGTAACTAAATCAATTGCTAAAGGCGGCGCTATTTCAAGCGTGGTACCTATGGTAAGCCACGTCGATCATACCGAGCACGATGTTGATATTTTAGTAACCGAGCAAGGCCTAGCTGATTTACGTGGTTTAGCGCCACGCGAACGTGCTGTTGAAGTAATTAAACACTGTGTACACCCAGATTATCGCAACGCTATGCTTGATTACTACGAGCGTGCTTGTGTACGTGGCGGCCATACGCCTCATATTTTAGAAGAAGCATTCAGCTGGCATACCCGCCTTGAACAACAAGGTACAATGAAGCAAAGCTAATACATAAAACCCCGCATTTGCGGGGTTTTTACAAATACTTTTAATTTTGCTTTACAGAATGTTGTTATGACTTTGCCTATAAGGCGGTTTAAGTTTTTACTGTGTGCTGTAAAATAACTGCATATTTTTTACAGACTCGCTATGGCGAGCAACACATAGAGCAACCACAATGGAAAACAAACTAACTGCAATCGACACCCTCGCTGAACTTGAAAGCTTTTTACTGCAAGTTGAAAACGGCGGCTTAGGTTTAACCGGCGTAGCAGGCGTGGGCATGGCGACTAACAATGCTGACGGCAGCCGTTTTGTAGCCGTGTTTGATGACAAGCAACAACTTTTATTAGCACGCGAAATTACCGAAGAGATTTTCCAAAGCGGCCAAGACATGGTGCGCAACGGCGTAGGGCGTAAGCATTAATTCCTTGCTACTAATTTAAAAAGCGCCAAGTGGCGCTTTTTTGTGGTTTATTTTAAACAGCTGTTAAATATAAAATAAATTTATACTAACGGTGCTCTTTGTAATGGTTTTACTATATAGAAACAAATAATCGATAAGGTGAGATTATGATGATTCAACCGTTATTAGGTGTTAGTTAGTATGGACTTTATTGCTACCGCATTTTTCTTATGTGTTTACTATGAAAGTTCAAACCGAGGGCACTCAAAAAACGTTAGATATATTGTTTGATGACGGCATTGTTTCAAATTACACGTTTACCAATGGCACAGCGCCGCAAATGAGTATTAATTAATACTAAGGGCGGTATTTTTAAAAGTCCCGCCCTTAATTCACTCAAAGTAATTAAGCCTAGCGTTCAACAATTACGGCAGTGCCTGAAACCACAATGAACAACATACCAGACTTACCACCACCCGATATTTCACTGTAATCTAAATCGATACCAATTACCGCATTAGCACCCAATGAAAAAGCCTCTTTTCTCAATTCCGCTAGAGCTGTTTTACGGGCATCTCTGAGCGTGTTTTGTATGCTTTTATTTCGCCCCCCAAAAGTATCACTAAGAGTTGCAAATATATCTTTGAAAATATTCATGCCATATGCGCATTCAGCAGTTATTACATCTAACCTTTTGGCCACCTTTAAATTTGATGCTGTTTCAGTGGTAAGAATAACTTCGTTAGGTGTACGAATAATTTTATAGTTACTTGCAGCAAGATCGTTTTTCTTTTTTTTAATTTTGCTTAAATTTTTCTCGTCATTACTCTTTTCTTGCGAAGCCGAAAGTTTTTTCTTTAGGTATATGTCTTTTGTAGTTTCTATTTTATGAGCTGTTTCTTTAGAAACACTCGTGACATATTTACCGTAGAAAAGGACTTCATACGAGGAATCACATTCAACAGTCCTCAAACCAGCTATACCATAGTCTCTTGATTTGAAGCTAAATACAGCACTAGATAGGCCTATTTTATTGTTGTTTATGTCTAATAGGTTATCTTTAGCAGTATTGTTTATTGCTATACCTTCCTTGATTCCATACTTTTTATAAACACCAGATTGACTATAAATAGTGGTTAGATTACACAGAAAATCATTGTTATAAAATATTGATGCGACACCTTTGTAACCATCTTTTTCTAATGAAAAACTGAGCTTGCTAATTTCATAAGTTATTTCGGTAAAGTTATTTGTTAGGCCGTTGTCGTTTAAAGTCCATTCGGGTTTTGTGCTTGAAGATTTTGATTGCTGATTTTCGGATAAAAACATAACCGTCCTTAGTAGTTGCAGTTTTACCAGAGTTACAAAAGAATGAGCCAATTTCAAGCTATTTAAACCTACAGGCATTGCTTACCTGTAACTTTGCTTAAAAGGGTATAATAAGAGGTCAAAGCAGGGGGACTTATGAAACGATTTGATAAACTTAACAATGATAGGCAGATATTTAAAGCGTTAGCGCTAGTACTGAGTGGTTCACATAAATATAAAAACTCAAGTTATGAATTGTTAGTTAATTACTTAAATAGCAATGACTTAAAAACAAGCTGGGGTAATAGCTGGACGCGCAAAAGCTTATTCAGGTATCTACAAAGAAACGGCTTTTCGGGTGTGTGGGGGCTACGCAACAGCTTAAAAGAGTATAAAAAGGTAACCAGATTTATTTAGGGTATTTTCAGACACCGTAAAAGGAGATTCGCAACCAGTACGCACGAAGTACTAAAAGTTATTTTTGATAAAAAATAATAGAGTGGCTACAGATTGGCTACACGAAGTGTTTTTGTAGAAAATAACTTATTAGGAATTGGGGTAAGTTATTGAAAAAATGGTCGGTATGGCAGGATTTGAACCTGCGACCCCTGACACCCCATAAAAATTACCTGTGTTCTTTAGTGTACAAAAATGGCTTAACGTGTCCTATCGTGAAGTATTCAAAGTTATTGTAACTCATTGCCATTGAAAGGATTGTGTTTTTAAATTATACCTAGTGAATGAACGTGAAGTTTAGTGAACTAAAATCAGTTCGTGCGATAAATGTGCGAAAAAAATTTAGGGTTAACTCTAGGTGTGCGAAAAATGGCGTCAATTAAAGTAAAATTAACTGAATCTATACTCAAAAATATCCCTTTGGAAATTACCAAAATTAATGACACTGAGATCTCCGGTTTCTATCTAAATATTGGAAAACCAAATAAAGAGGGTAAACGCTCACAAGTATATTATCTGTATTACCGCCTTGGAGGCCGAGGTTCGAGAGAAAGGAGGCTAGCCTTAGGCAGCTCATCCGTAATAACCGTGAGTGAAGCTAGGCAGCTTGCTAAACAATATATTGGTGATGTATCGCGTGGTATTGATGTTTTTTTACAAAATAAGAAAGCAGCGCTTATTGAAAAGCAAGAAAGCGCCTCACCGACAATCGCAGTGCTTGCGAATGAGTTTATTGAAAGAGACATAAAAGTTAACCGAAAAGATGTAGATCCAGTAATTAGAATGTTTGAAAAAGACATTCTGCCCTTTATTGGCAATTACAAACTTAAAGAAATAACCCGCCGTGAAATTTTTAAAAAAGTACTTGATCCAATAACTGATAGAGGTGCTAAAACGCAGGCGAATAAAACGCTATCTATCCTCAAGCAAATGTTTAACTTTGGTGTTGAGCGAGATTTAATACAAGGTAACCCAATAAGCACAGTTAAAAAGAAGAGTGTGGGTGGCCTTGAAAAGTCGCGAACCAGAGCGCTTGAGTTTGAAGAGGTTGTTCAAGTATTTGAGCGCCTACCAAAACTAGGTATAAGCCAACAAGTTATATACGCGTTGAAATGCATAACTTTAACAGGTTGTCGGCCAATAGAAGTCACAGGCGCACAGTGGCAAGAATTTGATTTTGAAAAAATGATATGGACAATCCCCACCGAGCGCGTTAAGCAAAATAAAAATGGCGAGAGAACCCATAAAGTACCGATTACTCAAAATATGGTAATTTTGCTTGATGAGCTACGTGCAGCATTTGGCTACCTCAATTCTAAATACGTATTTCCGAGTACAACAACGAATAAATCAGGCCCAGGTGAGCAGCCTATTGATAGGCATTCACTATCACGCTCTATCAGTCGTAAACTAGAGCAACTAGGAGTACCAAAGTTTGTACCTCATGATTTACGGAGAACTGTAGCAACTCGCTTAGGTGATGATGATATTGGGACAGATCCAATAGTAGTTGAAAAGATACTAAATCATCAGTTACAAGGTATGCAAAAAGTGTATAATCTTCAGGAGTATATGGAAAAGCGAACCCTAGCTTTAGAAAGTTGGAGTAGGCGATTAAAGCGTGTTGTTTCGATAGATACTTAAAATATAATAACTAATTAAGAGGTTTCAGTGGGCAGTAAAAATAAAGCTAATTTAAGTCTGTATGCAGCGAAACTGTACGAGAGTCTATTAATCACTTTAAGAGATAATTTAGGCAAATTTGTTTTATCTATATTTGTTATTTATGGGCTGATCCTGATTTATTTAGGTACTGTAGCTGGTGTATATTTTCAGGATGATAATTCAAATCTATATTATATTCATAAACTGCTCGCTTGGTGGAAAGAAGTACCTGCTTTTCCAGAGTCTAAAGATAATTATACCATTTCATTTTATGCATCGGCAGAACAAGACTATTGGTTTTTTGCTATAATTGGTTTTGCTGTTTCTATTCCTTCAATGAAGCATCCAAGGTCTGATGGTCTTCGAGCTAAAATTCATCATTTTTTCCCCAGATTGACAGAAACTCATCCCTATATGGAATATCTTGTTACTATGATGAACAAGTCGTCTTGTATTACAGAGCAATATAAGAGAGCGGTTACAATCACTAATGTTGATGAAAAATTCTTTACATCAATTGTTTCGACTAGATTTCGATTAAAAAACTTACACCACAATCACTCACTAAATCATAATATTGGAAATTTTTCACTTGTTCCTGATGATGAGGTTTTAAAGCTGCATAAAGTTTGGGGGAAATTGTCGTGCTTTGTTGATGATGAGGGAGGAATTGTATCTCCACCTCAAAATTTGACTGGTAATGCTTTTAAAGTTAAAGATTACAACATACGGCTCGGGGCTGATGATACAAGAGAGTATCATTGTGTTTACGATCTACTGAGTGACATTAATGAAACTATGAGTATGTCTTTTATTCGATTTACTGAAAAGTTTGACTTATGTATCGAAAATCGAAGTGCCTCTAAGATATTTGTTTCGGTCTTTATTCAAAAAGGTGGTACGAACTCTGCACCAAAAATAGTATCAGCAAAGTCAGAGGTAGGTTTGAATGAGACTTACAATTTGCCAGATAGCATAGAGATGCTTGGTATTAACGATAAAGTATCTGTAGAAATATCTTCTTGCAAAGACGATTCTTAGTAGCTACAATAAATTTATCCAACATCTGGAGGTTATATATGACTATTCAAAGTGAATCAAAAGGTATGTAAAATACTTTAAAACTGTTTAGATAATAAACTTATATTTCTTTAAGCCTCTTGTGAAGCGACATAATGTCGCTTCATTTGTTACTGGCCATATCAATAAATTTTAACTTCAGAGTAGGTGTATTTCCAGTAGCTAGTTAATCAGTCTTTTATCCCCATACAGTATTTTTAGGTTCCATTCAAAATTGTACATTTTCTATTTAGTGAATAAGTGATTATTTATCAATAACAATCGCTAAATTTTTGTTTAAAGCTATACTCATAATGGAGGGATTTCCTCTTAATTGAAAGGATAACTATTATGGCTCTTAAACCTGGACCAAAACCAATAGCTGATTCAACTGGCAAACCTGATAAACGTAGACGTGATAATAAAAATACTCCAGGGAACACCCCGGGATTAAAACCTAGTAAATCTTCAAAGAAATAGGTCAGAATTGAGATTAAAGCTATCTTCACGGTAGCTTTTATATTTAACGCAAATAAACTTCAGTAATTTCCGGTCTAAAATGCCCCATCTCTTGTGAAACGGTCTCTAAGGCCGTTTTATATTTAAAGCCTAACACATTAAGCTCAACCATTCTTTCTTGAGCATAGCTATGTCTCAGGCCATGTGCGCCAGTTGAAAAGAGTAGGGTGCGATTAGAGGCTTTAGAAAAAGAATCGGACCATTTTTTACCACCACCAATATCGTAACGCTGAAAATAGTTAATTTCTCTATCGGTGACTGTGATAGGTTGCTTGAGCTTTTTAGCTTCTAATTGCTCAACAAGGTAGTTTGGTATTAACACATGCCGTATCAAGCCGCCTTTACCCGCTACAGTGTATAGTTCACCACTTCGGCCTTGCCATTTCGAATCTAGGGCTGGGCGGTTATTTGGCGGTCTTTCACTTGCTTTAGAAAGTGTTAATAGTTCATGGGCTCTCAAGCCTGCGGCGTAAGCAAGTTGAGTTGCTAGTTCGTGCTTAACAGTTTGTCGTTGAGAAATGGCGTTAGCTTGTTCAGGTGTGTATGCACGCGAGCGTTTTATTTCTTCTAATAACGACTTTACTCGGTAAAGAGTCTGTTTTGGTTGTAATTTACCATTGAACTGCATCATTGCTTGTATTGCTTGGCGTTCCATATCCAAGGCTTTCTGGCCAACAATCTCAGCCCTGTAATCGAGATACAGGCGTGCTTGGTCTACACTCATAGCTTGAATGCCGTTAATCCCGATATCTTTTGCCCAGCTGGCAACCGTTTTAAGTGACTGCATATAGTTTCTGGCAGTGCCTAAAGACTTTATATGCTTAGTTTTAGTTAGCCCTTTGATAACGTTTTTGGCTTGGGTTTCAGCTTTGGCAAACTTAGGCATTTTTATCAATCCAACGTTTTACAGTTGTCCAATGCACTTTCACTCCTCGTTTAGCAAGCCAAAGTTGAAGGTCAGATTTTGTTTTACCATTTTCATAGAATTTCCTGAGTTGGTACTGGTATTTGTCAAGCTTTGAAGGTTTATGTCGTTTTTTAGTACGTAGCTTTTTTAGCTCATTTAATTGTTCGATTTCTTTATTTAGATCAAAAGTCATGTCTATCTCCAAGGTTGTAAGATTAACTGGCAACGTTGTTGCTCAGCGACACTGAAGCCTATTCGCCCCTGTTTTTCGCACATGCGAAAGGCTCGGACCGATCTCGCCTTAATGAATTTCCTCTTTACGTGAAAACGGCAGCAGAAAGCGCCGACATAACGCCTTAAATGTGGCGTGAGACATGACTATTAAATTGATATGAGTGAAGGTCTCATTACGTGTTGTCGGCAGCTGAACAGCGCCGTTGTTGGTAAATGCCTAATAGGCTATTTCAGTATTAGGTTAGCGTTAAAATTGATTCTGTGCAATCTGCAAATAAAAACCTGCGTATAAGACATACAAAACCAAGCCCCCCCGCTATGAAGCGAGCGATTTATCGCTTCGACATAGCGGGGGGCGTAGCCCCTTTTAAAAGAGGAGGCATTTGCTCATGATGCCTCAGTTAAAAAGGGCTTGGTTTTATGAAGTTTAACCAATGGCATATACTCAATAAGGTCCTAGATTATAAGAGATTAGGAGGTTTATATGGGTCCATTGATAGTGAGTAATATACTCATCATTAGCCTAGTTATATTTTTCGCAGTCCTGTTTTATAGAAACAGGCAAGCCATAGTTAAAAGGAAGAGAATAAAATGAACCATCATAGCTCTATACACAGTGAACCAGAAACGACAGTCAGCAGAACTAGAAAAGTGTCAAATAGTCGGCTTAGAAAATTTACGGAGGAGTTAACTGAAACTCGACTTGAAAAGTACATCGCTTTGGCGTTCCTCGAAAAGTTAATTTGGGAGCATGAGGATCAAAGTATTAAGCTAGCAGCATTAGAATATTGGTTTAAATTGGTAGGTGAGGGACAGCAAGTTAATAGTTAAAGGATAAAAAGCTTTTAGAGGTAAAGCTACTCTTTAAAACAGCCCTTGAAAGTTCACGTTTCATCATTTATATTCATTTGTACGCACATTAAGTGCGTTCCTGCGAAGGGAGTCACTTAGGTGACATTAAAAACAGGCGCCTTCAGGCTGCCTTCAATACGTAACGAGGAAACTTATGAAACCACTTTAATGTGGTGATGTCTTACGCATCCATAACGCCCTTCGCTTTCATTTACGTATTGGAGAGCGAACATGCCATCATCAGAAATCTTATCAATTAAAGACCTATCAGAGCTTTTACACCTATCTACAGGCACAATTAATAATCGCCTTAGCGCCCAGCGTAAGGCTATTGAGTCTGGAAAAGATGCCAACCTTTATCAAGTACAGCGTTTAGCACCACCTTCAATTAAATTGGGACGAGTTCGCCTATTTAAGCGCGAAACAGTTGAGCAATGGCTTGCTCGATTTGAAGGAGTGAAGATGTAATAAAGGCGAAAGGGGCAGCTTGACCGGCCACACCCCAACCGCACTTTGCATCTTCAAATTATATGCTTGCCTTAATAGAAAGGCCACCTTTGTTGTGGCCAGAGTACGCTATTACCTATCCAAAAGACTTTTTTGAATTGGTAGATTTTCATTCACCTAAATATGTAAGGAGCTTATTTAGCCATAATCATGAATCCAAAACCAAAACTTTTCTGTTGGGGAATAGTAAGTCTAAAAGAGTTACTGATTTAAAAACTTTTAAGTGTAAAACAAGTCGATTCGTACAAGGAATATTGAATCGAGAGAGTGAGGCAGTGAATATCTATTTTAGTCCAAATGAATTTTTTAATTGGCCTCGAGATAAGGGCTTAGCCCTGTTTAGAGCTAACTGGCTCGATATAGATATTACAGAAAAACTTGATGTACCAATTGTTCGTAGCGTTGAGAAAAGAGTGATTAAGGAAGTGTTACAACAGGTTGAAGCTAGTTTGTTGCCGCCACCGACCGGTTATGTGTGCTCAGGCTCTGGTGGGCTTCATTTATATTGGATATATGATCCCGTAGATGCAAATAATGTAAATAAAGAGCTCTGGAAGAAAATAGCTAATACGCTTGTTGAGCAATTAATCAGTAAAGATGGCTTATGGTTTGTTGATAAGATGGCTTCAAAACGGGCTTATGGAAATCTACGAATACCTGGTTCAGTACATGGAAGAACCGGAATGCAAGCAAGGTATTTTGGTGGCGGTTTTAAGTATAAATTTGATGAGTTGATTAATTATCTGAATTTGGGAAAGCTTTATAATGAGCTAAAACTAAAGCAAGAGGAAAAGCGCGTAATTGAACTACCATTTAAGCCTCAAGCTAAAAGAGGGAATTCAAAAACGCCAAGGCGTTACGGACATAATATTAAAGAGTGGTGGTTAAAGTGTATCAACACGATTCAAAATCATTTTTATAAGCAAGGATCTGTGCCAAAGGGTAAACGGGACAAAGCCGCATTCATTTTGTTTGTTGCTTTTCAGCACCTGAATAAAAACACTGCATTTGAAAAGCTAACAAAAATAAATGATGAGTTAATTGGCTTATCAACGGAAGAGTTGATTAACTTGACTAAAACAGCAAAAACTACCCACTACAAATACAAAAAAGAAACATTAGCTGATTACATGGAGGACCTACTTGGGTTGAGTCCTGAGTATTTAAATACAAAACCTAAAGTTAAATTATCAGAGGCTGAAATCAAGGAAAGGCAAAAAAAAGCAGCTACAGAGACTGCGGTTAAAAAGCGAAGTAATTCACAGCAGCTTGTTAAAAAAACAGTTAAGAAAATAACCAAAGAAACAGGCAACAAACCAACTCAACAGGCTGTTGCACTTCTCACAAACCTTAGTTTAAGAACAGTTAAAAGATATTGGATAGCATAATGTAACGGGTGCTTAGATTGAAATTAAACAAAAAATATGAAACTGAGACAATAAGGTTTAGAACTTTCTGTACTAGTTTGGCCCATATAACAAGAGCAATGATTAAATAGACCCTCAGCATTATTAAATATATAGCAGTCATATTAATTATCTAAAACACTTATTTTTTGACTCACAGTAAAATTATGTTGCATTTAGTTTTAATTTAAGTATTATAGATAGCGTACAGGGTGTATCACCCTGATGCTCTATAAAAGATATGACCTAAATCTGAACAAGATTGTGACTCTCTTGAGTCGATTGTCTTAGGCAATCAGCTACCCAGCAAATGTCCAGCAACACTGACCATCACTATTAGGTGGAACGACAGTGAGCAATTGAGGATAAATTCGACTGGAGGGGCTACTTTGTAGCCCCAAGAATGAGTGACCTGTGCTGTCCATAGCATTTCTATTCAGTTCAGTATTGTTTTGTCGACTGGTGCAATGTTGCACTGAATGACAGAGAGGTTTTTGATTATGAAAAATAATCACCGTCTTTTAAAGAAATCCATTGAATCATTAAAAATGTTTCAATCGGAAATGCATGATGATATGGACAGCAGTAAACACGCAGAACTGGAACAAATTATTCTAGACCTTGAAAATTACGGACATAAGAAGTCGCCAACCCAGCTACTAGAAATATTGGGTAAGTGTATTTCTCTTGCTCCTGCTGTTGAAAGGCTTTTGAAAATTTTTTCCGAGTTCTAAGACGTGCCCGTTTACAGCAGGTCACTTCTTTTCTTAGGAGGTATAATTATGAATATTGGAAAAGCATTGTCTCTTTGCCGTACTCAAAAGGGAATGACAAAAACGAAGCTTTCGCAAGCTGCGGATGTGTCAATTTCTTACTTAACCTTGCTGGAGCAAGGTAAACGAGATCCGAACCTTTCTACCATCAATCAAATATGTAAGGCTATGAACATACCAACAAGTATTTTCATGTTCTTAGCTTCAGAAGCCAGTGATAGAGATGGAATCAGCAAGGAACTTGCTGAAAAACTTTCTCACACTGCTCTTTCTCTGATGGAAGCGGAAGTTGAAGAAGCTTAGTTATCCTCACGCACCTATCGGTGATTTAAATAAACTTGCTATCGCTCTTAATATAGAGTTAAGCGAATTAATGGCTATTACAACCAAATCAGATTCACTTTTTTTCCTGACTAAAGAGATTATAAAGGCTGATGGTTCTAGTCGGTTTACTTATGACGCAAGACCTTCATTGAAAACACTTCATGGGAAAATCTGTGAAGCATTTCTAAAACGAGTGAAATATCCTGATTATCTCCAAGGAAGTATTAGAAGTAGAGACTATCTTACGGATGCCCAAAAGCATGTTGGCTCTAAAGTTTTAATCAGTGAGGATATAACTAATTTCTTTCCGAGTATTTCGAAAAAAGTTGTTCATGAGATGTGGGTAGGAGTTTTTGGATTTTCTAATGTCGTCGCGGAATGTCTTGCAGAACTGGTTACTTTGAATGGTTTTGTTGTACAAGGGGCTAAAACTAGCAGTTATATATGCAATCTAGTGCTCTGGAATCGAGAAGAAAAGTTGGTTGTTCAGTTGAAACGCAGGGGTTTAATTTATACAAGATATGTTGATGACGTAACAGTATCATCTAAGCGCTTGATTGAGGCCAAAGAGAAATCAGAGATTATAAGTACAATCTATTCCTTGTTTCGCAGTATTGGTGCTAAACCAAATCGTAAAAAGCATAAAATAATGCCTAGAAACACACAGCAAGAAGTTCATGGTGTTAACGTGAATAAAAAGCAGCCAACAATGCCCAAAGAAAAGAGAAATAAAATTCGAGCGGCTGTACATTGTTGCGAAATTACCTTTAAAAAGAGTTCAGGCTCTAGTGAGTATTATTCGTTATTCAACAGTGTAATGGGTAAAGTTAATACAATGGGAAGAATGCATAAATCAGAAGCGGAAAAGCTTAGGCTTCGATTGTCGCAAGTTAAACCAGTATCAGCTTAAAACTTAACATAAGCATAAATAAATACCGTACGTCTAATCATTTTAAATTATCTTTTACATTTTATGGATTCTTCTTACTACGCACCGCTCAGAGCTGTCTATATTCTTTTAATTTTCAATTCACATTTCTTCAGCGTTTTTCAAGTTAGTGGTGCCTAAAGTTTCAAACTTTTGTTGCTTGAGCATAAATCATAATTTTTTAATTCTAGGTGCTGTCTTTTGCTGCCAATATGTTAGCCAGTAGGCGACTAGTAAACTAGCAATTGAAAATAAAAGCATAAGTATAGCTTTAAGGATGCTATCTCCTGTCGAATCATAAATTAATATAGGTATGGCAATGAAAGGGAGTGAACCTGCGATAGCGCGATACAAGCCTACTAGGTTAAAACCAATTTGGTATGAAAGTGTATGTAATCTGTATTTTAATGTTCTACTAGAATCAGATAAAGACAAACTGTATTTAGAAATAGCCCACACAATACTATGTAAAAGAGTTAATAAACTAAAATAGTATATTAGGTGGTCTGGTGGCGTAATTCCTTCGAAAAAGCTAACTAGGCCTTCTACACCTGAAAATTGTAATACTAAAAGGCAGGGTATTGAGCCAAACACAATTGCACAAATAATTTCATCAAATAATAAGGGGGAAGTGTTTTTTCTTTTTTGATCGATCTGCATAACATTCTCTATTGTACTTTTAGATTCAAATTACAATTTGAAAAACATAGAGACAAGTTAAAAGTGTTTATTCATTTATAATGATGATAAAGCTGGTTTAGAAGGGTGCCATTAGCTTTATTCCTATATATCCCCCCCAATCAGAATCAGAAAGTAGAAAATAAATCAGATTAAAAAGGGTGCGATAAATGTGCGATAAATATTTAGAAAGGCTAATTTAATCGTGCGATAAAGAAGTGGGGTTTATTTATAACTAATTGAAATTAAAAGGAGTTAAATGGTCGGTATGGAGAGATTCGAACTCTCGACCCCTGCCACCCCATGACAGTGCGCTACCAAGCTGCGCCACATACCGACTTCGACTGCAATAGTACGTGTATTTTTAAAAAAATCAATAAGCATTTGTTTGTTTGGATGTTTATTGCGCAAGCGTTTAATATTAAGCGCTTGCGCCAGAAGTTTTACACGGCTTTACTCTTTATTTAACCACTGGTTGATCGTGTTAAACATTTCATCTCGTAGTATTGGTTGCGCAGTTTTGTTAGGGTGTAAGTTATCGTTTTGCATTAGCTCGCTTTTGCCTGCTACTTTAAGTACAAAAAACGGCATTAAATACGAGCCTGTGGCTTTGCTAACACTGGCAAAGCTATCGGTGAACATTTTACTGTAACGTGGGCCATAGTTAGGTGGAATATAAATTTCCATTAGCGCGGTTTGTGCATCTATTGCTTGGCTTTTTTCAATTAGAGCGGTCAAGTTGTCTTGCATTTTAGTAACTGGAAAACCGCGTAGACCGTCATTAGCGCCAAGCTCTATGAGCACATGAGTTGGTTGATATTGCTCAAGCAATGCATCAAGTCTGCGCAGGGCGCCACCAGTGGTTTCACCACTAATACTGGCATTAACTAAGTTGATATTGCGTTGCTCGGCATCGTATTTATCTTGTAACAATTGCACCCAGCCTTGTTCTTGTTTTAAGCCATAGGCTGCGCTTAAACTGTCACCAAGTATTAAAATCGTGTTGTTAGCTGCCGCAGTAAGCGGGTTAATAACTAAAAATAAAATGAATACACAACGTAGGATTGAATGAGTCATATGTCAGCGCTTTCTCAATTAAATATAATTCAAGTAAATGGTTTGTCTAAAGTGGTTTCCACCTTTGAAGGTGAGTTGTCCATCCTCAGCGACATCAGCTTTAATGTCAAGCACGGTGAGTCTGTTGCTGTTGTTGGCACGTCGGGCTCTGGTAAATCTACATTATTAAGTTTATTAGCAGGGCTTGATACGGCAAGCAGCGGCGAGGTAATGTTAGATGGGGAGCCGCTGCACGAATTAGACGAAGAAGCGCGGGCCGCACTCAGAGCCGCTAAAGTTGGCTTTGTGTTTCAGTCTTTTATGTTGGTACAAAGTTTAACTGCACTTGAAAACGTGATGCTACCGGCAGAGCTTGCAGGTAAAGAAGACGCCAAAGAACAAGCGCTCGCTTTGCTTGAAAAAGTAGGCTTAAGCCATCGGGTTGATCATTACCCGTCGCAGTTATCTGGTGGTGAGCAACAACGTGTTGCGATTGCCCGTGCATTTGTTGGTTCACCAAAAATATTGTTTGCCGATGAGCCATCAGCTAACTTAGATAGCAAAAATGGCCATATGATTGAGTCGTTATTATTTGATTTAAATAAGCAAAACGGTACAACCCTCATTTTAGTCACTCACGATGAAGCCTTAGCGCAAAAATGTGAACGCATTATTCAAATAGAGGCGGGGGAGCTGGTACAAAATTCAACAGAGGAAATGGCAAATGTGGGCTAAATTAGCGCTTAAACTATTTTCTCGTGAGTTTCGCCGTGGTGAACTAACCGTAATAAGCGCAGCTATTGCACTGGCGGTATTAACCGTACTTACCTTATCTATGGTAACTGAGCGAATTGCACAAAGTATTGCGCAAAAAAGCAGTGCATTTATAGCAGCAGATCGTGTTCTTGCCAGCAATCACGCCATAGATACCGCCTTTATAACCAAAGCAGAACAACAAAACTTACAAACTGCACAAATGGTGTACTTTGACACTATGCTGTTTGCAAACGATCAAATGCAGTTTAGCTCGGTAAAGGCTGCATCAAACAGTTACCCGCTTAAAGGCCAATTGAAAGTTAAGTCGGGTTTGAATGCTCAAACTGAGGTTGCACCCGGTGCGCCAAGCCCTGGTAACGTATGGTTAAGTGAGTCAGTTTTTTATAGCTTAAACATAAACGTAGGCGACCAAGTTGAATTAGGTGCCGCGTTATTTAATGTTGAAAAGGTGATTGTAGAAGAACCCGATGCGCCATTTAATGTGTTCTCTAGTAGCCGTAGGGTGCTCATAAACATAGATGATGTGGCAAAAACCGAAGTAATACAGCCAGGCAGTCGTGTATTTTACCGCCAGTTATATGCAGGTGATGAAAACGACATCAATAGTTTTTACGATTGGTTAAAGCCGCAACTCAAAGAAAACCAAAACTGGTATGGTGTAAAAGACCGCCAGTCTCCTATTTCAAATAGCTTAAACAGAGCCGAAAGCTTTTTATTGTTAGCAGGTTTGCTGGGCATTATATTAGCCGCGGTTGCTATTGCAGTATCGGCTAAGCGCTATTGTGAGCGCCAATATGACCCAGTCGCAATGATGAAAACCTTAGGTGGCAGCCGCGACATGATCCGCAAAATTTACCTTATGCACTTATTAATGGTGTGTACCATGGCGGTAGTCGTTGGCCTTGCTATTGGTTACGGCTTACAAGAAGTTGCAACTGGTTACCTTGCAAAAAGCATGGGGACCGAACTGCCTATGGCAGGGTTTAAACCGTGGTTAGTGGCCATTAGCACCGGGGTTATTTGTGCGGTTATGTTTTCTATTAAGCCATTGTTAGATTTATTTGATATTCCACCACTTAGAGTGCTTCGCCGTAATTTAGGCGACCGCCTTGCGGTAAGTAAAATCCATTTAGGGCTTAGCGCCTTAACGGTATTTTTATTAATGTGGTTATTTAGTAACAATATTAAAATTACCCTTATTTTATTTGCCTCAACGCTTGCGCTTATTTTAGTGTTGTTTTTAATTTCTAAATTAATATTTGGCGGGGGCCGAAAGCTTGGTTTAAAGCCAGGTAACAGCTGGTCGTTGGCTATTGCGTCTATTCAAAAACGCGCCAACGTTAATGCGGTGCAGCTAATTAGTTTTTCGCTAGCGATTAAATTACTGTTGTTTTTAATTGTGCTAAAAAACGACATTATTTCGGATTGGCAGTCTCAGTTACCAAGCGATGCACCTAATGCCTTTTTGGTTAATATTACGCAAAATGAGCTGGATCCGGTAAATGAATACTTAGCGCAAAAAGGCATTCAAGTGTCGGAATTTTACCCAACGATTCGTGGCCGCGTGAATGCAGTAAATGGCGAAGCAGTAGCACGTGAAGTGTCACTGCAAGACAACGAGAAAAAAGACGAAGAAGCCCGCTCAGGCATTGGCCGCGAGCTTAACTTAACTTGGCTTGACGAAGTCCCTTCACAAAATGACATTATCGATGGCCAGTGGTTTGGCGATGACGCAGTAGCTGAGGCCTCACTTGAAGAGTCGATGATGAAGCGCCTTGATGTGAAAATGGGCGATACCCTCACGTTTTTAATTGGTGCGCAGTCGTTCGACGCTAAAATTACCAGTGTACGTAAAGTTAATTGGGCCACGCTTAAACCTAACTTTTTCATTATTTTAAGCCCTGATGTGTTGAGCAGCTTTCCGGCCACGTATATTTCATCAGTACGTATTGAGCCGGAGCAAAAGCGTGACTTTAGCCAGCTATTGCGGGCATATCCCACTATTACAGCGATTGATGTAGACAACTTTGTTAAACAAATTCAATCGACTATTGAGCAAGTGTCGTTAGCTATTGGCTTTGTACTGGCTATTGTGGTGTTGTGTGGCGCGTTGGTACTTATATCGCAGGTGCAAGCAAGCTTAGGTGAGCGGATGCAAGAAATTGTGATACTGCGTACTTTGGGCGCTAAAAGCCGATTAATCAAAAATGCCACCTTGTATGAGTTTTTATTACTGGGCGGTTTAGCCGGACTGGTGGCTGCATTTTTCAGCGATATTGCGTTATTGATTGTTCAGCAGCAAATGTTTGATTTAGCGGGTAAGCTGCATCCTAATATTTGGATTATAGGCCCCGTTGCTGGCGGCGTGTTTGTAGCAGGGTTAGGCTATTTTATGATTGCCCGTACGCTTAAACAAAATACCCAAGGCTTAGTACGCGCATTGGCGTAAACTTTGCGGCCAAATAGCGTTTAAATGCCTACTTTTTAAGTAGGCATTTTTGTTTTTGCTTTGTACTGGTAATTTATACAGTGCTCTGGCATTATTAGCACTATTAATAAATAACAATAATGAGAGTGCTGTTTGGCCATAATTTTAGGGATCGATCCGGGCTCGCGTTTAACGGGTTACGGTGTGGTTGCGCATCAAGGTGCCAAGTTTACATACTTAGGCAGTGGCTGTATTAAATTAGCCGATCATGACTTTCCCACCCGACTTAAAATGATTTACCAGGGCATTACGCAACTTATAGAGCAATTTTCGCCTGAAACATTTGCTATAGAAAAAGTATTTATGGCGCACAACCCTGATTCTGCTTTAAAGCTAGGTCAAGCCCGTGGTGCTGCGATTGTCGGTGCCTCTATGGCCGACTTACCGGTTTTTGAATACTCTGCACGGCAAATAAAGCAAGCCGTTGTGGGTAACGGTGGGGCAGATAAATCGCAAGTTCAACATATGGTTAAAAACATACTTAAACTGCCAGGTACGCCGCAAGCCGATGCGGCGGATGCGCTTGCAATTGCAATTTGCCATGCCCACTCTGAACAAAATTTAATAAAACTAGCGGGTAGCGCAAGCAAAACCGTTAGAGGACGTCTAAGGAAATAACAATGATAGGTCGCTTAAACGGCGTGTTAGTTGAAAAACAGCCCCCAGAAATACTATTAGAAGTGAGCGGCGTTGGCTACGAAGTACAAATGCCAATGACCTGTTTTTACGATTTGCCTAAAGTGGGCGACAACGCCATTGTGTACACTCATTTTGTAGTACGCGAAGACGCACAGCTATTGTTTGGCTTTAACAATAAAACCGAACGTGCGTTATTTAGAGAGCTGTTAAAAGCCAATGGAGTAGGGCCTAAATTAGGCTTAGCCATTTTGTCGGGCATGTCGGCGCAGCAGTTTGTAAGTTGTGTAAATAATGAAGATGCCACTGCCTTGGTTAAACTGCCAGGGGTGGGCAAAAAGACCGCAGAGCGCTTAGTGCTCGAAATGAAAGACAGATTAAAAAATTGGGATAATGACTTATTTACCCCATTTAGCGATAGCGCCGTAATAGAGCCTGCGAGCGATGCAACTATAGCCAATAATGCGGCCGATGATGCGGTTTCGGCGTTAGTGGCGCTCGGTTATAAATTGCCACAAGCGCAAAAAGCAGTAAAATCAGTAAGCAAACCCGATATGTCGACTGAGGTTCTAATTAAAGAATCTTTGAAATCAATGCTGTGAGTAAATTATGATCGAAGCTGATCGCTTAATAGATGCTGCTGAAAAAACCAACGAAGACACCATAGACCGTGCTATCAGGCCTAAGTTACTGGCCGACTATCGTGGTCAGCCGCATGTTAAGCAACAAATGGAAATATTTATTGAAGCTGCGCGCAGTCGTAGTGAAGCGTTGGATCACTTATTGATATTTGGCCCACCAGGCTTAGGTAAAACCACGCTTGCTAATATTGTGGCGAACGAATTAAACGTAAATATTAAAACCACGTCTGGGCCTGTGCTTGAAAAAGCGGGCGATTTAGCCGCATTGCTCACTAACCTTGAAGAGGGTGATGTACTGTTTATTGATGAAATTCACCGTTTGAGCCCGCAAGTTGAAGAAATACTCTACCCGGCAATGGAAGATTACCAGCTCGATATTATGATAGGTGAAGGCCCTGCAGCGCGTTCTATTAAGCTTGATTTACCCGCATTTACACTCATTGGTGCAACTACCCGTGCGGGATCATTAACTTCTCCACTGCGCGACCGCTTTGGTATTGTGCAGCGCTTAGAGTTTTACTCTGTGGAAGACTTATCGCATATTGTGGGGCGCTCAGCGCATTATCTTAGTTTAGAAATGTGTGACGATGGCGCGGCCGAAATAGCCAAACGTTCGCGCGGTACGCCACGTATTGCAAATCGATTATTGCGCCGAGTGCGCGATTACACCCAAGTAAAGTCAGACGGTACGGTTAATGCTGAGGTAGCTCAACAAGCCCTCGACATGATTGACGTTGATAAAAGCGGTTTTGATTACATGGACCGTAAATATTTACTCGCCATCATCGAAAAGTTTATGGGAGGCCCTGTAGGCCTTGACAACTTAGCCGCGGCAATAGGCGAAGAAAAAGAAACCATAGAAGATGTGATTGAACCCTTTTTAATTCAACAAGGGTTTATTCAGCGTACGCCGCGAGGGCGAATTGTCTCTGATAATGCGTATCACCATTTTGGCTTGTTACCTAAAAAAGATTAAATAACCAGAATAACTAGACTCTTTCTAAAGCCACTGTCATTTTAACGACAGTGGCTTTTTAGTATGAGCAAAGGCTAAATTTAGACGTATTTTACTTTGCCAATAATTCACTGAGCGTTAAGACATATCAGGCTATTGTGCGCCTGCAGTAACGGTATTGAGGCCGAGTGTAACTAATTTTACAAATTGTGGGCAAAAAAAAGCCCGCAAATAATGCGGGCAAACAACAAGTTTAAGGAAGTAATCTAGGGAACTACGTTTTACTTGTTGAGGTCATACCCCAAGAAGTAAAAAAGTAATACGAAATAAATCATATTACGAAGAACTGGATTCAATGAAATAGCTTTCATTTAATGCGCTAGCTCGGTATGGGAGAATAATACCGAAGCGGCAGAATTTGTTCAAACTAGAAAATTTATACTTTCAGATTAAAAAAACTAATACCAGGGGTTTTCTGTTTTTACTTAATGTTGCATGTTAATTAACCATTAATTCTATAAGTTAATGAAATGCTTTGTTTATGTATATTAACATATAAACGTTCGGTATTAGTTTTACTATTACGTTAAGGTAAACGTGTGGTGTTTATGAGTGCTTATGCATTAATTTTGAATAAACAGCGTATTTTTGTGACTCTTTAGTGAAATTAAGCGGGCTTATAGATAGCCTTATTGTTATTTATTTATACAGTAAAACAAGAGTTAAGTAGTAAAACTATTTTTTTTAACGTTTTTTGTTGGCTATTCACAGCAATATCGTTGTCAGCAGGAAATACACTAGATACACTAGCTGAACTTTAATGGTGGCTAATGTGTTACAAAGTTACCTTACTCAAATAAATCAATTTGATGTTTTTAATTATTTAGGAGTTTAACGTGGGATCAGGGCTTAATTTTTTAGATCTAATTCTAGAAGCCAGTTTGCTTGTGCAATTAGTAATGCTAGCGTTGGTTGCTATGTCGGTTATGTCGTGGGCTATTATTTTTCAACGTAAAAAAGCCATCTCTGACGCCTTAGCAAATGCCAAAAAATTTGAGCAACGTTTTTGGTCTGGTGTTGACTTAAGTAAGCTATATAACGAAATTTCATCACGCGGTGGTCAATCAACGGGTATTGAAGCGTTATTCACCTCAGGTTTTAAAGAGTTTGCACGCCACAAAAAAAATACCTTTCAAAGTGCAGGCATTGTTATGGAAGGCACGCACCGTTCAATGCGGGTTGCGCTTTCTCGTGAAATAGAAAAACTAGAATCAAGCTTATCGTTTTTAGCAACCGTTGGGTCAATTAGCCCCTACATAGGTTTGTTTGGTACAGTATGGGGTATTATGAATGCCTTTATTGCTTTAGGTGAAGTAAAACAAGCAACCTTACAAATGGTTGCACCAGGTATAGCAGAAGCTCTGATTGCAACAGCAATGGGTTTATTTGCGGCTATTCCTGCCGTTATTGCCTATAACCGATTTGCTAATAAAGTTGAAAAGTTAGAATCTCATTATATTAACTTTATGGAAGAATTTGCCAATATTTTACACCGTCAAGCAGCTACCCAAATAGAGGCTCAAGCGAATGTACCAGCGTAAAAAGCGTCGCCCAGTCGCAGAAATTAATGTAGTACCATACATTGATGTAATGTTGGTGTTGCTTATTATATTTATGGCCACTGCGCCATTAATAACCCATGGCGTAAAAGTAGACCTACCAAAAATGGAAGAGTCAGACTTAGTTGATACCAAAGATACGCCGCCCATTATTGCCTCTATTGATTCGCAAGGTAAGTATTATGTAAGCATAGGTACTGATCCGGAAGAGCCAATGGAAGCATTAGATGTAGCCGCTGTAATTAAACTACAACTAATGAAAAACCCTGATACCCCAGTAATGATTAAAGGCTCAGGTAAAGTGTCGTATCAAGAAGTGTTACTGCTTATGGATTTTTTGAAGAATGCAGGTGTACCATCGGTAGGCTTAATGACCGAATCCTTTGAGGGGACCAAGTAGTCATATGAATACGTCGTTAATCAAATCAGTAATACTGCATTTAGCATTAGGGGGATTTTTGTATGCATCAGCAAACATTCATCCACCTAAACCTAAAGTAATGGAAGTGACGCTTAATGCCGCCATTCCTGAGCCAGAAAATGCGGTGTCTGCTGTGACCGTGGATCAACAGCAGGTTGAGCAAAAAATTGCTGAGTTACGCAAAAAAGAAGAAGATAAAAAGCGCGCTGAAGATAAACGCATTCGTGATTTAGAACGCCGCGCAGCCGATGCACGTAAGCAAAGTGAATCTGAAGCAAGACGCATTAAAAAGCTAGAGCAGCAGCGCAAAGCTAAAGAGAAAGAAAGAGCCGAAGCCGAAGCCCAAGCTAAAAAAGCCCGCGAAATAGAACAACGTGAGCGAGCAAAAGCCAAACAAGCGCAAAAGCAAAAGCAAGAAGCTGAAGATGCTGCTAAAGCGGCTGCCGATAAACGCAAAGCGGAAGAAGCGGCACTTAAAAAAGCGGAAGAAGAGCGTAAAAAACGTGCTGAAGAAGCCGAGCGTAAACGTCAGCAAGCATTGCAAGAACAAATACTGCAAGAGCAACTTGCCAAAGAGCAGGCTGCTCGTAATAAAATACGTCAACAGCAAGTAGTGAGTGAAGTTGATAAATACCGTGCATTAATTATGGCGCGTATTCAGCAAAACTTATTAATTGATGAAAAAATGAAAAACCAGCAATGCCGCATTAATCTCCGTCTTGGGTTTAATGGCTTGGTTACGCAGGTTAAGTCGTTAGGCGGTGATAAGTTAGTGTGTGAAGCTGCTTTAAGAGCGGTTCGCATGGCTGACACATTACCGGTATCGAAAGATAAAGACGTATTCGAACAATTAAAGAATATTAATATAACCATCGCGCCAGAGTTTTAAGGGATGACATGTTTAACAAAATTAAAATAGCCTGTTTAGTTTTAATATTAGGGTTTCAGGGCGTTGCACACGCGGCACTTGAAATTGTTATTACTGAAGGTATAGACGGTGCAAGACCGATTGCGATTGTGCCTTTTAAATACCAAGGTATTGGCCCTATTCCAGAGCAGCTTAGCGATGTTATTGCTGCTGATTTAATGCGCAGTGGTAAATTTAAGCCAGTTAGCGTTTCACAAATGCCTCAACAACCACATAAAGACGGCGATATTGATTACGGCGCTTGGGTTAATAAAGGCGTTGAAGCGGTTTTAGTGGGTGAAGTAGAACAGCAAACCAACGGACGTTACTTAGTACGTTATGAGCTTGTTGATGTTATTCGCGGCCAAATTACTGGCGGTGAAACACAAATGATGAGCAACGGTAAGCTTGTTCAAAGCCAAGACCATATTTTAGAAGCACGTCAAAGCGTGATTGGTGAAACTGGATTTCGTCGATACTCGCACCGCATTAGTGATGTTATTTATGAAAAGCTAACTGGCGAAAAAGGCGCGTTTTTAACAAAAATAGCCTATGTTATTGTACGTGATACCGAAGAAAAGCCTTATCAGTTAGTGGTTGCTGATTACGATGGTTTTAATGAACAAGTATTATTGCGTTCAAAAGAGCCATTAATGTCACCGGTTTGGTCACCTGACGGTACTAAGTTAGCGTATGTAACCTTTGAAAATCGCCAGAGCCAAATTTATATTCAAGACATTTATACGGGTAAACGCGAATTGATCACCAGCTACAAGGGAATTAACGGCGCGCCGCAATTCTCGCCAGATGGTAAAAAGTTACTGCTAGTGCTGTCAAAAGATAAAACTGGTGCAACTGAGGTTTACTTATTAGACTTACTAACACGTAAAGAGACGCGATTAACACGCCATCGTAGTATAGATACCGAACCTTCGTGGTACCCAAATGGTGAAGATATAGTATTTACGTCGGAAAGGGGTGGTAATGCTCAGATTTATAAGTTAAATTTAAAAACTGGCAGAACGCAAAGATTAACCTTTGACGGTGACATGAACCTAGCGGGTTCTATTTCGCCAGACGGAAAAGAATTAGTGATGGTAAACCGTACTAACGGACAGTATCATCTTGCTAAGAAAGAGTTGGCTACAGGTGCGTTTCAAGTTTTAACACGAACTCGCCTTGACGAATCACCGAGCATAGCGCCGAATGGCTCGATGATTATATACAGCACGCTCCACAATAATAAACAGGTACTTGCGCTAGTATCGATGGACGGCCGTTTTAAAGCACGTTTACCTGTGCTTGATGGACAAGTAAAGGCACCGGCTTGGTCGCCATATTTACAGTAATAATTGCTGGTTTACTCAAAATAGGAATCTACTCAATGCAACTTAACAAAATACTTAAAGGCCTGCTAATTGCTGTGCCAGTAATGACACTAGCAGCTTGTAGCTCATCTTCAGATATCGACGAAAATGCAGCTAACCAGTCAAACCAAGCAACTGTTGAGCAAACAACAACGGATACAGTTGAAGTAGCCACAATGACGCCAGAGCAACAAGCAGAAGAGCAACTTCGTCAAAAGTACGAAGCGCTTCGTCAAGAGCAAATTATCTACTTTGACTTTGATAAAGCGACAGTAGAAAGCAAATATGCAGACTTACTTCGTGCACACGCTGAGTTTTTAGTTAAAAATCCTTCTGTTAAAGTATTAATTGAAGGCCACGCAGATGAGCGCGGTACGCCAGAGTACAACATTGCACTTGGTGAGCACCGTGGACAAGCAGTTGAAAAATACCTACAAAGCTTAGGTGTTTCTGCAAGCCAAATGTCAGTAGTTAGCTACGGCGAAGAAAAGCCTATGGTTAAGACTCGCACAGAAGCAGCTTTCGCTAAAAACCGCCGTGCGGTACTAGTTTACTAAGATAAGAGATATTATGAAGCCGAAAATTATTTTGGCAGCCATGATATTGAGCGGGAGCACCCAGTTAATGGCTGCTCCCGCTCCTGTTTCAGAAGCTGCAAGTTCACAATCAAGCATTGAAAAGCGTTTAGCAACACTTGAAAGTATGATGCAACAGCGTAATTTTTTACAAGTAGAGTTACAGCAACAGCTCAATTTACTGCAAGATGAAGTTAGCCAAATACGCGGTGTTACCGAAGAGCAAAGCTATAAGCTTGAAAAAGTACTCCAGCGTCAACGCGAGCTTTATCAAGAAATTGAGAACCGTGTTAGCCAAGCTTATGCAAAGCCTACGGCTCCAGCGCCTACAACAGACTACACACAGCCAAGTAATGAGCAGAGCTACAGCAGCGATTTATCTGAAAACGAAGCGTACGAACGTGCTGTTGCGCTTATAATGAAAGATAAACGCTACGACCAAGCTATTCCAGAATTTCAAGCGTTCTTAACAACGTATCCAAATTCAGTGTACACCTCAAACGCACATTATTGGCTGGGACAACTATTAACGATTAAAAATGACGGTGTAAAAGCAGCCGAGCACTTTAAAGTAGTTGTTAACGAATTTCCAAATTCAAATAAACGCCCAGATGCGATGTTAAAGCTTGGTACACTTTTACAAGAGCAAGGTTTGAAGGCAGAAGCACAAAAAATACTGAATGAGCTTATCAATCAGTACCCAAGTACAACTGCTGCTAAATTAGCCACAGATCGCTTATCAAAATAAATGTTGATGCTTGATTAGACTGCTTTTTGTCATAAGCGGTCTAAAATTGCTCAACTAGACATAAAAACTTAAAAAAAGAGACAATTTCGGTTGCACTCATTTTATAAATAAGTATTATAAGCGCCCGCAGCAAACGAATGGTAACCCCACTCGAAATGCGACAAAAAGAGCGGGTCATTAGCTCAGTTGGTAGAGCAGTGGACTTTTAATCCATTGGTCGATGGTTCAAGTCCATCATGACCCACCATTCTTTATTGTTAATAAAGTTTGGTCTTAATCGGCGGATTTACGCAATGTGTTAACAAACACAATGAGCGGGTCATTAGCTCAGTTGGTAGAGCAGTGGACTTTTAATCCATTGGTCGATGGTTCAAGTCCATCATGACCCACCATTCTTTTATATTAGAATGGTCTAATCGGCGGATTTACGCGTACTTACTTTTTATAAGTAAACCAGAGCGGGTCATTAGCTCAGTTGGTAGAGCAGTGGACTTTTAATCCATTGGTCGATGGTTCAAGTCCATCATGACCCACCATTCTTTTTATATTAGAATGGTCTAATCGGCGGATTTACGCGTACTTACTTTTTATAAGTAAACCAGAGCGGGTCATTAGCTCAGTTGGTAGAGCAGTGGACTTTTAATCCATTGGTCGATGGTTCAAGTCCATCATGACCCACCATTCTTTTATATTTAGAATGGTCTAATCGGCGGATTTACGCGCACTTACTTTTTATAAGTAAACCAGAGCGGGTCATTAGCTCAGTTGGTAGAGCAGTGGACTTTTAATCCATTGGTCGATGGTTCAAGTCCATCATGACCCACCATTCTCTATTGAATGGTTATAATCGGCGGATTTACGCGTACTTATTTTTTATAAGTAAACCAGAGCGGGTCATTAGCTCAGTTGGTAGAGCAGTGGACTTTTAATCCATTGGTCGATGGTTCAAGTCCATCATGACCCACCATTCTCTATTGAATGGTTATAATCGGCGGATTTACGCGTACTTACTTTTTATAAGTAAATCAGAGCGGGTCATTAGCTCAGTTGGTAGAGCAGTGGACTTTTAATCCATTGGTCGATGGTTCAAGTCCATCATGACCCACCACTTCTGGTACACTTTCTTCGACATGAAATATTTCCTACTATCTCCCTAATTTTTATTTATAAACTGCCTTGTTAGATTGCTATTATTTAGTGTTAGTTTCTCGTATAATTTGCACTATTAATTACACTGTAAATAAAGTGGTCGAGAACAATGAGTTTAGCTCAAACTATTATGCCAGAAGGCTATATCTTTCCTCCTAAGCCAGCTCCGTTAACACAAGACGAAAAAGGCGAATATAAAGCGCGAATAAAGCAGTTACTGCAAGAAAAAAACGCGGTACTTGTTGCTCATTATTACACTGATCCTGAAATTCAGGCACTCGCTGAAGAAACAGGCGGTTGTGTAGCCGATTCACTAGAAATGGCACGCTTTGGCGCTAGACACGAAGCCGACATGATCATTGTCGCGGGCGTACGTTTTATGGGGGAAACCGCTAAAATTTTAACCCCCAATAAAACTGTGGTTATGCCAACACTTGAAGCGACTTGTTCATTAGATATTGGTTGCCCTGTGGATGAGTTTTCAGCATTTTGTGATCAACACCCAGATCGTAAAGTGGTGGTATACGCTAACACCTCTACCGCGGTTAAAGCGCGTGCTGATTGGATAGTTACCTCATCGTGTGCACTTGAAATAGTAGAGCACTTAGATGAGCAAGGCGAAAAAATTATTTGGGGTCCAGATAAGCATTTAGGCAGCTATATTCAAAAGAATACCGGTGCCGATATGATCATGTGGAACGGCGCATGTATCGTACATGACGAATTTAAAACCAAAGCTTTAAAAGACATGAAGGCATTGCACCCAGATGCGGGCGTACTTGTGCATCCAGAATCACCGGCTGAAATTGTTGAACTCGCTGATGCAGTTGGCTCTACTAGCCAGCTAATTAAAGCAGCGCAAACTATGCCTAATAAAAAGTTTATTGTGGCGACCGATCGCGGTATCTTTTATAAAATGCAGCAACTATGCCCAGATAAAGAGTTTTTTGAAGCGCCAACGGCCGGTAGCGGTGCTACGTGTAAAACTTGCGCTCACTGCCCTTGGATGGCAATGAACGGCTTACAAGCGATTGAGGAAGCACTGATTGATGCCAGCGGCAAAGAAGTATTTGTTGATATGGACTTACGCGAAGGCGCTCTTAGATCGTTAAATCGCATGCTTGATTTTACAGCCAATATGGCAAAATAATAAATGGCAATATAACGCATTAGATAAAGGCGATACTCAGGTATCGCCTTTTTATTTGCTTATGAGGAGTTAGTTTGATTATTGAGCAGTTAAAAGCGCGATGTTAAAAAGGCCTTGCACCAAGCAAGTGTATTTCATACTATAGCGCGCTGTTGCACTGCAACATTGTGGAGAGATGGCTGAGTGGCTGAAGGCGCACGCCTGGAAAGTGTGTTTAGGTTAATCCCTAACGAGGGTTCGAATCCCTCTCTCTCCACCATTATTCTATATCAGGACGTCTCAGGGCGTCTTTTTTTTGCCTGTAATAAAGTTAAATTGATAGTGATAATTACATGTTTGTACCTATTTCATTGAGTTTAAACAAGTTTCATTAATTATGTAATTTATGTATTATGAGTAATTCTTCCATAAATGGATAATTAATGAAGAACATACTGCTCATTGTCACAGGTGCCAGCCCACAAGTATTAACCGAAACTCTTTTTGCGCTTTATCAGCAGGGTAAGCCAATGCCTGAAGAGATTTTTGTTATTACTACAAAAAGCACCAAGGCTATGCTCACCGATGGATTATTTAAGCAGGGCTATTTAGCTAAACTAATAGCAGACTATAAACTTCCCAACATTAAACTCCCCGATGAAAACATATGGCTTATAGAAGACGATAATGGCCAACCTATTAATGATGCTAAATCTGAAATAGAACAGACCTACATGGCCGACTTTATTACACGTAAAGTATTTGAACTCACCAATAACAACGATATCAGCATTCATGCATCTATTGCGGGTGGCCGTAAAACAATGGCATTCTATTTAGGTTATGCCATGTCTTTATTGGGGCGTGAGCAAGATTCACTCAGTCATGTATTTGTAAATAGCGAATTTGAATTTGTCAGAGATTTTTACTACCCAACTCCCCACGACCATATTATTGACGGCAAAAATGGCACTCAAGTAAACTGTATTAATGCAAAGGTAACCCTTGCCGAAATTCCATTTGTGCGAATGCGCCAATCTATCGACGAAACACTCATTGCCAACTTGCAAAGTGCATCATTTAGCCAAACAGTAGCAAGCTTAAACTCAGCGCATAAAAAAGATTTAACCTTAGAGGTAAACGCAAAAGCAAAAATACTCACCTTTGCGGGTGTCGAAATTAAACTTACCGCAAAAGAAATCGCCTTTTATTTATGGTTAAACCAATACAGCCAAAGTGAACATAAAAAGTTAGTGGTGGGTCGTGATTTTGAAGAATCTTTGCGTTACAGCAAAGAGTACCTCATACATTTACAGCAAAATAGCAGTGATTTACGTATATTTCGTGATACGTTTGGCATAGAGCCCGAAGATTTTAGAGACGGTTTACACAGTAATTTAAAAGTAATGGAAAAAACCTTTGTGCAACAAACGCGTAGCCGCATAAATAGTAAAATAAATAAGGTGTTACCAAACGAGCTTGCTAAAAAAATAGCGATTGACTCTAATAACCAAAGCTTTGAAACAAGCTACTGGTTAAGTGCAGTAACACACAATATAAAAATAAATATAACGGCTTAATATTCGCAAGCTTGCAAACGCATAAAAATAATAACGCATGGTAAATTAGTTGATAAGGAAGTAATCAGTAATGAAGCAATCAATGAACTTTGAACATATTCAATCTAAGTGGCCAGAGCTACACCAGTTAGCCGCTTTTGCAGAAGACTATGCGATTACCGATCCACAAAGCTCATTGGTTAAGCTGCGTTGCTTTGCCGAAAAAGTAGTAGGCTACTTATATAAAGAACTTAGTTTACCTGTTTTACCCACTTCTAATATTTTCGATAAACTTACCGCCGACGACTTTACCAGCGCGGTTCCGCGTTTAATTACCGATAAACTTCACGCCATTCGTAAAAGTGGTAATCAAGCAGCCCACGAAGGCAAAGTTGATCAACAACAAGCTATTTGGATATTAAAAGAAAGCTACTTTGTAGCCTCGTACTTATTTATGGCGTATGCCAATGGCACGCAACAAGAGTGCCCAGAGTTTAAAGCGCCTGAGCAAACACAGCCGACTAACCAAAGTGATGCCGAGTTTGCAAAAAAGAACAAGCAACTCACTCAGCAACTAGCCGAAAACCAAGCCCGTTTAAAACGCGCACTTGACGAACTAGAAGCCGCAGAGCTTGCACAAAAACAAGCACAGCAGCAAGCAGCAAAACTAAAACAAACTATTGATGCTGAAAAGCTGGCTCAGGTTAAAACCCGTAATGAGCAAATTGTTAACTCTAGTTTTAACTTTAACGAAGACGAAACCCGTAAACGCATTATCGATTTAGATTTACGTAATGCTGGTTGGCACGTTGCACTTGACGACGAATCAACAGAAGACGTTGGCAAAGAAGTAAAAGTAACAGATCAACCTACAACAACAGGCGTAGGTTATGTTGATTACGTATTATGGGATGACGACGGTAAACCACTTGCGGTAATAGAGGCAAAACGCACTCGCGAAAATATCGAAAAAGGCCGCCAGCAAGCAACGCTTTATGCCAACGCGCTCGAAAAGCAATATGGCCAACGCCCTATTATTTTTTATTCAAACGGCTGGGATATAAAAATTCTCGACGACACGCAAGGCTATAATAGCCGTGGTTTATACGGTTACTACTCAAAAGACTCCCTACAGTACTTAATAAAGCAGCGCACACTTAAAAAAGATTTAAATAAAACGCCGATAGATACTGCTGTGGCAGGGCGTTTGTATCAAATGGAAACCATAACCCGAGTGTGTGAGCGCTTTAGTGACAAACACCGCAAAGCGCTTATTGTGCAAGCAACCGGCACAGGTAAAACACGCGTATCTATTGCCCTTGCCAAACGGCTGCTCGATGCAGGTTGGGCTAAGCGCGTACTATTTTTATGTGACCGAAAAGAACTACGTAAACAAGCGGGTAACGCCTTTACCGAATTCACCAAAGAGCCAGTGCATATTGTTGGTAAAAGCGCTAAAAACACAGCTGCCAGCGCGCGGGTATTTATAGCAACGTACCCGGGTATGCTACGCATAATGAACAAGTACGACGTAGGCTATTTTGACCTAATAGTAGCTGATGAATCGCACCGCTCAATTTACAATATTTATGGTGATATTTTTAAATACTTTGATGCACTCGAAGTAGGCTTAACCGCTACACCGGTTGAAATGGTATCGCGCTCAACGTGTGATTTGTTTGGTTGCGACTACAAACTACCCACAGCTAACTACCCACTCGAAGACGCGATAGAGCAAGGCAACTTAGTCCCTTACAAAATTGTAAGTTACACCACACAGTTTTTGCGCGAAGGCATTAAAAAAGACAACCTAACCGATGAGCAAATAGCGCAATTAGAAGAGCAGGGTATTGACCCTAATGAGCTCGACTTTGACGCAAAACAAATAGACGAAGCCATTAAAAATAAAGATACCAACAGGCTCATACTTCGTAACTTAATGGAAAAAGGTCTGCGCGATAAAGACGGCCAACTACCCGGTAAAACAATCATATTCGCCCGTAACATAGCTCATGCCGAATTAATGGCCCAGTTATTTAGTGAGCTTTACCCGCAGCATGGTGCTAATTTTTGCCGCGTTATTCACTCAAAGTACGAACGGGCCGAAGAGCTAATAGACGATTTTAAATCAAGCGACGAAAACAGCATGCGCATAGCAGTGTCGGTCGATATGCTCGACACCGGCATAGACGTGCCTGAATGCGTAAACCTTGTATTTGCAAAACCCATAAAATCAAAAGTAAAGTTTTGGCAAATGATTGGCCGTGGCACACGCTTATGCGAAAACCTATACGGACCAGGGCAGCACAAAACTCACTTTTTAATATTCGATCACTGGGCAAACTTTGAATACTTTGACGAAAACCCAGAAGAAGACGACGTAAAACAAGCAAAATCGTTACTGCAAAAACTATTTGAAGCGCGGGTAACCCTTGCACAAACGGCCCTCAAAAAAGCCAACATGGATGTGTTTGAGCAAACAATTAAATTAATTCACGACGATATTTGCCTACTGCCAATGGAATCAATATCGGTGCGCGATAACTGGCTAGTGGTCGAAACCTATAAGGATTTTAAACGTCTTAATCAGTTTATCCCTGATGATGTACAAAAGTTACTCGAAGAAGTAGCGCCGCTTATGCAATGGCGTAACATAATGGGGCAAAGTGAAGCGTATAAGTTTGATTTAGAGCTAACCACTATCCAAACACTAATATTTACCGATGCAAACCAAATTGATTTAGCTAAACAAAGTGTAATGAACAAGGTTGAATCGCTTCAAATGCACCTAAACGAAGTGCGAAGCAAAGCACCTGCCATAGCAGAAATACAAACACAGCAATATTGGCAGTATTTAACCCATGCAGCGCTTGAGCAAAGCCGCATTAATTTACGCAGTATTATTCACCTGCGTAATAAAAGCGTGAAGCCACCAACAAGTGATTTTGTACTTGATATAACAGAAGACGAAAACCAAATACACGAAGCCGATAGGCTTACAAAAATAGTCTCTATTGATTACCAAATATATCGTCAAGAGGTTGAAAAAACGCTCACCCCGTTATTTGAAACCGACAGCGTGCTTAAAAAAATTCGCAGCGGCGAACCAGTAACCGAAGCCGACTTAGCGCAATTAAGCTCGTTAGTACATACGCAAAACCCAAGTGTTGATTTAAATACATTAAAAGAGTTTTTTCCCGAATCAACCGCTAGCTTAGACAAAATATTGCGTACCATAGTCGGCATGGATAAAAACGCCATAGAGCAGAGCTTTACAACCTTTGTGCAGCAAATACACACCCATGTAAATGCCAAGCAACAGCGCTTTATTGGTATGCTAAAAAACCACCTAATTCGCCACGGCGCTATCGAAATAGCCCAGCTTTACGATGCACCTTTTACACAAATACACGACATGGGGCTCGATGGCGTATTTAGCCAGCAACAAGCCGACGTAATAGAGCAATTTATTAAGCAGTTTGATGTACAATTGGGTGATAAAAACCAAACGGTAGATAAAGAAGTGATAGTGTAAATGGCTAATCAAGTAGAAGTGTTTCAAAATGAAGATGGTAGCCTACAGTTAGCAGTGCAAGTGCAGCAAGAAAGTATCTGGTTATCGCAATCTCAGCTTGCTGAGCTGTTTAAAACATCAACCGACAACATTAGTTTACACCTAAAAAACATATATCAATCAGGTGAACTTGATGAAAACGCAACTACCGAGGATTACTCGGTAGTTCGCCAAGAGGGTAAACGCCAAGTAAAACGTAAATTAAAACACTACAACCTTGATGCAATAATATCTGTGGGCTACCGCGTTAACTCAACTCAAGCAACACGCTTTCGCCAGTGGGCAACTAAAACGTTAAAGCAGCATTTATTAAAAGGTTACACCTTAAATCAAGAGCGATTAGCACAAAACGCAACAGAGCTAGATAATGCATTGCAACTCGTTAAACGTATTGCTGTATTGCCACAAAACAGTGAGTTTGGTGCAGGGCTAGTAGATATAATTGCCAGTTACACGCAAACCTTTTTATGGCTACAACAGTATGATGAAGGACTGCTTAATTCACCAAAAGGTGAGTTAGGCGGCGCACTTACACCACTTAATGATGCAAAAGCCGCGATTACTCAGCTTAAGCAAAACCTTATAAACAAAGGCGAAGCTACCAAGCTATTTGCACAAGAGCGTGACAACGGCCTAAATGCAATTTGGGGGGCATTAGATCAAACCGTATTTGGTGAGCCTGCCTACCCAAGCATAGAAAGTAAAGCGGCTCATTTATTATATTTTGTTGTAAAAAACCACCCGTTTAGTGATGGTAATAAACGCACCGCAGCATTTTTATTTGTTGATTTTTTAAATCGTAATCAACGCCTGTTAAATGAAAATTACCAACCCGTAATAAACGACACAGGCTTAGCGGCAATAACCTTATTAGTAGCAGAGTCAAACCCTAAAGAAAAAGACACCATTATTCGCTTAATCGAAAATTTATTAAGCCAAAATTAAATAGCACAAAACGTAGGTCGGATAAGCAAAGCGCCATCCGACGATGTTGGATAAGGCAAAGCGCCATCCGACGATGTTGGATAAGCCAAAGCGCCATCCAACAATGCCATATAAAAAATTAATTAACACAATGAGCGCAATAAGCCGCTCACACTAGGAAAACTATGATAACCGGACCTTTAAAAAGTAAAATCGACAAACTATGGGAAGAATTTTGGACAGGCGGCATTACTAACCCGCTGACCGTAGTAGAGCAAATTACTTTTTTAATGTACGCCCGTATGCTCGACATGAACGAGCAAGCCGACGAAAAACGCAGCGCCCGTACTAAGCAGCCATTTAATCGCCGCTTTAGCGACAGTGAACAACACATTCGTTGGCAAAACCTGCGCCATTTAGGAGCCGAAGAGTTATACAAACTGGTTAAAGATGAGCTGTTTCCGTACTTTTCAAAAACCTCAGACGATGTATCGCCAGAAGGCGCGATATTTAACGAGTTTATGAAAGACGCGCAATTGATGATCCAAAAGCAAAGCTTATTGGTAAAAGCGGTTGAAATGGTCAACGACCTACCACTGGAAAACTCAGACACCAAAGGCGATTTGTACGAATACTTGCTTAGCAAACTCACCACCGCAGGCATAAACGGCCAATTTAGAACCCCGCGCCACATTATACGTGCCATGGTTGAAATGATGGACCCAGATGTTACCAGCCAAATTTGTGACCCATCAACCGGCACCGGTGGCTTTTTATCGGTAAGTTACGAATACCTATTACAAAAATACACGTCAGCCGAGGGCATCGACCGTGAACCCGTGCTTGACGTAAATGGTAATATACAGCTTGATGACAGCGGCAAACCGCTCGAAAACCTGCTTTACTCAGGCGATTTAATAACCCCAGAGCAGCGCAGCCACATAGATGCTCACATGTTTAACGGCTTTGATTTTGACGCCACCATGTTACGCGTAGCCGCCATGAACTTAGTAATGCACGGCATTAAACAACCGGGCATTCATTACCAAGATACCCTAAGCCAAAACTTTAAAGAGCATTACCCGCAAAAGGCCAAAGAAGGCTTTGACATAATACTCGCCAACCCGCCATTTAAAGGCAGCCTAGACGAAGAAGACGTATGCCCCGAGTTATTACGTAAAGTAAAAACTAAAAAAACCGAGCTGCTGTTTGTTGCCCTTATAGAGCGCATGTTAAAAGTGGGCGGGCAATCAGCCACTATCGTACCCGACGGCGTATTATTTGGCTCATCCAAAGCGCACGTACAACTGCGCCAAATGTTGGTAGATAACAACCAGCTAGAAGCGGTAATCTCACTGCCAAGCGGTGTGTTTAAACCCTACGCCGGTGTATCAACCGCCATACTTATATTTACCAAAGGTGGCCCTGGCTCAAAAGGAACAGACCACGTATGGTTTTACGACGTACAAGCCGATGGTTTTAGCTTGGATGACAAACGCACCCCAATAAAAGACAACGACTTACCAAGCCTAATCAGCGAATTTAAAACCCGCGATAAGTCACAAGCGACAAGTGATACTAACGATAAAACCCAAAAGGCGTTTTGGGTAAGTAAAGACGAAATAGCTAGCAATAAATACGATCTATCAATCAACCGCTATAAAGAAGTAGTATACGAAGAAGAAAGCTACGATCCGCCAAAAGAGATACTAGGCAAACTAGTGAGCTTAGAGAATGAAATACTGGCTGATTTAAAAGAGCTGGAGGGGATGTTGTGAGTTGGCCTTTAGTTACTTTAAAGTCTCTGACTGAAATTATTGATTATGGTTTAACTGCCTCCGCAAATAATGATGTTGATGGCCCGTTATTTCTAAGAATAACCGACTTAAAAGAGTCTGGGGTTGATTGGTTAGCTGTACCAAGGTGCGAATGTGATGTCAAACAGAAAGCAAAAAATCTCTTAGGAAGGGGAGATATAGTTTTTGCTCGTACAGGTGCAACTACTGGAAAAAGCTATCTAATTACGGATCTTAAAGAAGAAACAGTTTTTGCCTCGTATCTGATTCGCGTAAGACCAAATCATAAGGTTAATTCTGAATATTTAGCTCATTTTTTTAAGTCACCTATTTACTGGTATCAAATTAGTGGAATGTCTACTGGTGCTACATTGCCGGGAGTTAATGCTAGTAAATTAGGTAGTTTAGAAATCCCACTACCACCACTGGACGATCAAAAACGCATTGCCGCGATTTTAGATAAAGCCGACGCCATCCGCCGCAAACGACAACAAGCCATCAAACTCGCCGACGACTTCCTCCGCAGCGTATTCCTAGACATGTTCGGCGATCCGGTTGCGAATCCGAAAGGGTGGGAAGTTAGAAAGTGGAAGGATGTATTAAGCATTGTAAATGGAAAAAATCAAAAGGCAGTGTTATCAAAAAATGGTGCGTACCCAATCATGGGCTCCGGCGGAGAAATGGGACGAGCATCAGATTATTTAACACCAGAAAATAGTGTAATTATTGGTCGTAAAGGTAATATAAATAAACCAATTCTAGTCAAAGAAAATTTTTGGAATGTGGATACAGCATTTGGTTTAGTACCTGAACCGTCGATACTATCATTTAACTATTTATATTGGTTTTGTAAGTTTTTCGATTTTGAACGATTAAATAAAGCAGTGACGATCCCGAGTTTAACTAAAGTCGATTTATTGCAAATATCTATTCCATTACCAGATATTTCTAAGCAAATTAACTTCGATAAGATAGTAAATAAAATAGAGTTAATTATTAGTAAAAATACTCATTCATCGCAAAGCGCTAACGATATTTTTAATTCCCTTAGCCAAAAAGCCTTTGCAGGCGAACTATAACCCTATTTATAAAAATAAGGACAAGGATGTTAAATGACTCAGCTTCAATTAAGTAAAAACATAATCAACGCAGAGCTTACAAAAAAAGCTGCTTACTTCACGCGTAAGGAGATTTAAAAATGCAGGCACAAATAAAGCGCATGAACGAAGTGGGCGATACCGTATTTTTAACACCCACGCCATTACTTAGCTATGAGGAGTTGGTGTTAAAAAGCTTAGGATCGAATACCTACCGTGGCTTTCATCGTAAAAATAATAATTGCTTAGGCGCCTCACATACCTTTAGAGATGTGTTAACTAAAAAGAAAGATTATTTAATACATGCACTCAATAATCTCACCTCTGAAATAGAGTTAAACAAGCTTGCAAACGAGTTATGCAGTGAGCTAATAATTGAACTGGGTAAAAACATTAAACCTTTGCAATTGCAGTCGTTTAATAAAGTGCGAAAGCCCATTGATATTGTATTCGAGCACTTTGTAGCAATGGGGGAAGATTTCGCACCAGCAAGAAAAACCGCCACACCATGGCTATTTTTACCCCTTGATAGCCAAATTTTTCAGTCTGAATTTATATTTATCGCCCAAGAAGCGAAGGCTTTAGGCATCAAACGCCGCTTTACATATAAAGACATACAAACAGCCCAGCACTACGCAGATATACAAAACTTTTTAAAAGATAAAGCGGCAAATATAGGTTTAAACCACCGTATTTATTTTGATTTGGTTTGGAATAAGCGCTTTGAAAGCAACGGCACCAACTTATTTTTAACCAACCCAAGCAGAAAATGATAAATATTTAGCAGCTTTATTATAGCGGTTATAGAAGATTAAAATTTTAATTATTAACGGCCGTACACCGGGTTATTTATTAATGTTGGATAAGCCGAAGGTGTCATCCAACGTTATTGGTTGTGCATTATAAATGTAATACGGCTTGAGGTGATGTTGCTTTGTTGGGTGGCGTGACTCCGTCACTTAACCAACCTACGTATTTAAACCAATCATGTAGGCTGGATAAGCCGAAGGCGTCATCCAACGTTATTGGTTGTGCAATATAAATGTAATTCGGCTTGAGGTGATGTTGGTTTGTTGGGTGGCGTGACTTCGTCACTTAACCAACCTACATTTTTTACATGGAGGTTTTATGAGGTATCGTCGAAATTATCAAGCTGGAGGGACGTATTTTTTCACAGTTAATTTGCTTGAGCGAAATAAATCATTATTGGTTGATCACATTGATTTACTACGTGAGTCGGTACGTTGGGTTAAACGACATAAACCTTTCCATATTGATGCGTGGGTTGTGTTACCCGATCATCTTCATGCGGTGCTAACATTACCCGAAGAGGATTTTGACTACTCTGGCCGATGGCGTGAAATAAAAAAGCGCTTTTCTAAAGGGTTACCTAAAAGAGAATACCTATCTGAGGCACGCATGAATAAAAATGAACGAGGCATATGGCAACGTCGCTTTTGGGAGTATACCATTCGTGATGAGCCAGATTATTGGCATCATGTAAATTATGTGCACTTCAATCCACTTAAACATGGTTTAGTAAAAAGAGTGAGTGACTGGCCTTATTCAAGTTTTCACAAAGCGGTTGCAACAGGGATCTATAGCCGCAATTGGTGTGGGGAATAATAAAATGTTGCTTTGTCTAAGCGCCTCGAACGCACTTAATAAATACCTAAAAGCTGATTTACCTCGCTTGCCACATGAGCCAGGAAAACAAGCGGGGGTAAATACCCTCATTAGCGATGAAAATTACTTTAACTGGCAATTGCAGATAATTGATAACAGCTATAAATCTCGTGAAAAAACAATCATTGTTTGTGAAGCAAATAGCCGCTTTACGTTTTTTATACCGGTTAGTTTAAAGCTATCGCAAGAAGAATTAACTCAGCGCTTAGAGTATGAATGGCAGCTAATGATGGCTGAAACGCTTGAGGTGTATCAGTTAATACCACGCAGCGATATTGCGGTGCTGTTGAGTGAACTATCTAAAACAGAGTTTACTCCACACTGGATTAAAAATACCGATTTGAGTATAAGTGGGCATATTAGCGACGCTGCACTTTGGGTTACTCAAACACTACAAGAAGAGGGACTTTATGATTTACCTAAAGAGCTTGCCATTGAGTTAGCTATTCACTTAAACACCCAACCTAAACGTATTACTAATAAAGCAACTCGCCGCAAAGAGAAGTTTATACCCATAGAGCGTTTATTATATTATTGCCAAACGTTGATCACCTCAGAGCAGCGAGGTAATAAAGCATCAACGGACATAGCTGGTAATAACAATATAATTAATTTTAGAGATTACCTGCACAGGTAAATATTAATGACAAGGAAGGTTAAATGAGTAGTACTATCTCTCCTGAAATTCAATCTATTGCAACATTATTTGCGAGTGATTTAGTTATTCCAGATTATCAGCGGCCATACCGTTGGAATGAACATAATGTGGCTCAATTAATAGTAGATATAAAAAGTAATTATTTAATTAGCGGTGCAGAGTATCGATTGGGTACAGTTGTTCTACATACTGCAACTAGTGGCAATAAACTTGAAATAGTTGATGGTCAGCAACGCACAATTACTTTGTGTATTCTGCTTACAGCTATAGCTACTAAATTAAATATAACGGATAAACCTGCACTTTTAACCACCATTGCCATTAATCATCCCGAGTCGCAACAACAAGTTCGGCACAACAGTGCATTGATTAACATGCAGCTTGAGCAAATGGATGAGCAAGAGTTAATTAATTTATATACTTTTATTTTATCGAACTGCTCGCTTGTTGTTATTAAACTAAGCGATATAAGTGAGGCGTTTCAATTTTTTGATAGCCAGAATGCACGAGGTAAAGCCCTTGAACCCCATGATCTTTTAAAAGCATATCACTTACGCGAAATGGGTCACGAAACTCAGCAAACAAAATTAAACACTATTAAGCATTGGGAACAAGAAGCCACAAGTTCGGGTAATTTAAAATCAATATTTGCTCATTACTTATACAGAATTAGACGATGGCTTAAAGGTGAACATGGGAGATATTTTACCAACAAACATATTGATGTTTTTAAAGGGGTAAACCTGAATAATAAAGAGGTACCGCATTACATTGAGACTGCTTTAAGAGCTCATATTTACACCACTCAATACAATCACTCTTTGGATCGAATAGCTGATAAAAACGAATTAAAGTACCCACATCAGATAGGTCAAATTATACTTAACGGCTCACGTTTTTTTGAATTTGTAGCTCATTATATTGAACAGCAAAAATACTTAGAAAAGCATACTGAGTTAGCACCTTATTTAAAAAGTTACAATGGCTCGCATAGGGCAGGTGATAATTATGCGCGTAATTTATTTTTAGCTGTTGTAATGCTTTACCATGATAAATTTAAAGAGCAGCATTTTAAGCAAGCTATCCGTTTATGCTTTTGTTGGGCTTATAAGCTAAGAGTGGAAAACTCGCGGGTATTAATGGCTAGTATTGATAATTATGCAAAAAATAGCAGTAGTTTATTAAATGTCATTGCGCATGCGTTAGATGCCAATGAAGTATTGCGCTATGTGGTAATTAAAAATGAAGAGGCTGTTAGCAGTAATAAAACCAAAGGGTTAGAAGCATTACACGGACTATATTTAGGTGAGAGTACAAATAATGAGCAATAATGACGTCCAAGCGCTGACTATCGAAGAGTTATTTTTTGGTAATGCTATTTATACCATTCCTAGCTATCAACGAAATTATGCTTGGGGGCAAGCACAAGTTGAACAACTTATTAATGACATTGATGATCAACGAAAAGAAGATGAAAACAAAAACTATTATGTTGGCTCATTAGTGGTAGATAGACGACAAGCGAATACAGAAATAACTGAATATGAAACCATTGATGGTCAACAACGACATACTACTTTGTGTATTATTTTGGCTGCGCTGAAACATTTAAATGTTGAAGTAGCTATTAAAACGCTTAATTTAAGCTTTGAATGCCGAGAAAGTTCAAAACGTACTCTTCTCTCTTTATTTGTTCATGGTGAACCGAAAGGTAAAACGTTACAAAACCTTGAACCAAGTATGGTGAATGCATTTAATGTGGCTTTAAAAATTTTTAAATCAAAATTTAATGCAAATGAATTAATTGAATTTAAAAAGTTTTTATTTGAAAAAGTAATTATTGTCCGAACATGTGTGCCTAAAGATACCGATCTTAATCATTACTTTGAAATAATGAATAATCGCGGTGAACAGCTCGAAAAGCACGAAGTTGTTAAAGCCCGCTTAATGAATCATTTACCTGAAAATGAGCAACCAGTGTTTGCTCAAATTTGGGATGCGTGCTCAGATATGGGGCACTATATTCCGTCTCGGTTTGATAGCAAGGTAAGAACAAAAATATTTGGTGATGATTTAAAGCAGTTATTAACTTTGAGTTATGGGGGGAATGGCTTATTTAATGCTGTGCTTGATAAAGTTAACAGTGAGCAGGCATTATCAAAGAATTCAGATACTTTGCAAGCTTCGATTTATCAGGAGTCTCAGAGTAAGGGAAATTTATTTAACTTATATTCAGAAGCTAAGTTTTATGAGAGAAAAAAAGATGATGAGCAAACGCAATTGGATGATCGCTTTCGATCGATAATAAACTTTCCTAACTTTTTGCTCCATGCTCTTACACTTTTTGTGGATGCTGATGAGTTGATTGAACAAAAGGTGTCGCTTGATGATAAAAAGCTTATTAAAGAGTTCGATACATACATTCTAGAGGGCCTAGCCGAAGATAAATGCGCTCAAAAGGTCAGGCGGTTTGCCGGTGTATTATTAAAAACACGGTATTTGTTTGATTGTTACATTATCAAGCGTGATTTAAGTAGCCCAGAAAAAAACTGGGGAGTGCGTACTTTAGTAAGAAAAACCTCAGAAAAAGCCAAGCATAATGTTTCAACTGTTAATACTTTTATAGAGAATAGCGAAAAGCTGGTTATGCTACAAAGTATGTTTAATGTGTCTTACCCGGGTAACAGTTATAAGCATTGGCTTGCAAATACGCTAAGGTATTTGTTTAATCAAGAACAAACAATCGACGTTAAGAATTTCATTGTTCAATTAGAAACAAGTGCTTTTAATCAATTATGTTCTATTGGAAATATAGATACTAAAAGTAGCATCCAATCTCAAAAAGAGCTTCTAAAACAAACTATTAATTGTGGCACTTCGGTACAAAATTATATTTTTAATTACCTCGACTACAAAATATGGCTTGAACTTAACAGAGGAGACTTTGATAAGGTTAAATTTAGTTTATTAGGTACGGATGATGAGATTCTTTTAGATACGCCCGTTGTTAATTCTATTAAAAAAGTAGCCACCGAGTTTAAATTTACAAACCGTAGCTCGGTTGAACATCACTATCCACAAACCTCTAAAACAGAGGCTATGGATAACAAGCTCATTGATACGTTTGCAAATTTATGTTTAGTAAGTAGCTCTACTAATTCAAGCCTAGGCAACGATTACCCTGAAGGTAAAAAGAAAACTGTGCTAGCTAAACAAGGCGATAAAGCTGAAAGTTTAAAGCAGCGACTGATGTTTAGTTACAAAGACTGGTACTTATCAAATGAAACAGCTTTAACTGAACAAGCAAGCGGTATTAAGCTGCATGGCGATGCAATGTTAGAATTACTGCTATTGCCTGTAATTACTTAGGGGAAGCTAATAGATTTGATGCTACTTTTAAACTCTTATCAAATAGCCATGTAGTATCTGCAACTACTGTAAATAATTTGCATGGCAGCTCCATTACTATTTATAAAACATCACAGTAGCCAAAATATGAGTGGGCCGATACAAGTATTATTATTCAGAGGCTGTGTAAATAACCAAACTGGAAAAGTAGTTAAGCAATCTATAGTAGTACTTTAGCAGCCAAATTATATGCTTATAAAAGTGGTTATCTAATGTGTTTTAGTACAATAAGTTTAGTTTATGAAATTTCAACTCCGTGCCTCAAACGCGCTTAATAAATACTCAAAGGCTGATTTACCTCGCTTGCCACATGAACCTGGTAAACAAGCGGGGGTAAATACCCTAATTAGTGACGGCGATAATTTAAACTGGCAATTGCAGATTATTGATAACAGCTATAAATGCCGTTAAAAAAACAATTGCTTGGGTGTGTGGTGGTTATGTCTGGTGGCGTGACTTTGCCACTTAACCGACCTACGTTGGGTGGGTAATGTGTATTGTTGGGGTGTATGTGTTGGGGGGTAAAAAAGCTTGATAACGATATGTTATCAAGCCTTTGTATAGCTGCTTGTTATTCAACCGTGGCTGTTAAACCACGACGTTTAAGTAAGGCTGATGTGTCTGGCTCTTGGCCACGAAATGCTTTAAACGATTCCATCAGGTCACGCGAGTTACCGACTTCTAAAATTTCTTTACGGTATTTGTCACCTAGTTCACGTTTTAAGCCTCCTTGCTCTTGTACATAAGCAAATGCATCAGCAGCTAAAATTTCACTCCACATGTAGGCATAGTAGCCTGCAGAGTAACCGCCCCCCATTGAATGAGAAAAGAATGCAGACTTATAACGCGGCGGCACAAATGGCACGTTAACGCCGTGTTTTGTTAAAACATCTTGCTCAAATTTTTCAATATCTTGCAGTGGGGCATCTGCTGGTAATGAATGCCATTCCATATCTAATAAAGCGGCAGATACATATTCTAACGTATCAAAACCTTGGTTAAAGCTTCTTGATTTAATTACTTTTTCAAGTAATTCATCCGGAATCGGCTCGCTTGTTTGATAATGTTTAGCATAGTTAGCAATTACTTCAGGGTGCATTGCCCAATCTTCTTCAAACGTAGACGGGAATTCAACAAAGTCTCTTGATACTGACGTACCAGATAAGGTTGGGTATTTTACTTTTGAAAGCATACCATGCAGGCCATGGCCAAGCTCATGGAACATAGTGGTTGTTTCATCGTAGCTAATAAGTGTCGGCTCACCTTTGGCGCCTTTTTGAATGTTCATAACATTCACGACAACAGGTTTTTGCCCATGCAAACCAGACTGTTTAACAAACGAGCTCATCCATGCGCCGCCACGTTTACCTTCACGCGCAAAATAATCAGCAAAAAAGATAGCTAGGCTTTCACCATTTGCGTCAAATACTTCATATGCTTTTACATCTGGGTGATACACAGGTAGATCGTTACGTGGCTTAAATGTAATGCCATACAAACGATTCATGGTAAAGAATACACCGTCTTCTAATACACGGTTAAACTCAAAATATTCTTTTACTGCTTTTTCATCAAGGTTGTACTTATCTTGACGTACTTGCTCGGCATAATATAACCAATCCCATGGTTTAAGTTCGAACTGCTCTGCAGATGCATTTATTTTTTCTTGAATATCGGCAGCTTCTAACGCTACATTTTGAGTTAGCCTTGGCACCATGCTAGCAAACATATCAAATACAGCTTGTGGTTTTTTAGCCATTTGCGACTCTAAACCAAATTCAGCCCAGCTGTTGTAGCCAAGTAGCTTTGCTTTTTGTGCTCTTAATTTAACTAGTTGCGCAACAATGTCGCGATTACTAAATTCACCATCTAGCGCGCGCTCTGAAGATGCACGCCACACTTTCTCGCGTAAATCACGGTTTTGTAATGAAGCTAAAACAGGCTGGCGAGTGGTATTGGTGATTTTAATTAAATACTGCCCTTCGTGGCCGGCTTCTGTGGCTGCATTAGCAAATTGTTCAATTTGACCTGCCGATAAGCCAGCTAACTCTTTTTGGTCTTTTACGATGACAACATTACTTTTACTTAGCGCAAGTAAGTTTTGTGAAAACTGCGTCGTTAAGGTTGATAGCGATGAGTTAATATCACGTATTTGCTGCTTTTGTTCATCATTAAGCTGAGCGCCTGAGCGCACAAAACGTTTATAGTAAACGTCTAATAGTCGTGTTTCTTGCGCTGTTAATGCTAAAGAGTCTGTTTTTTCAAAAAGTGTGGCTACTTTTTTAAATAACGCATCATTTAAAAAGATGTTGTCTCTGTGCGCTGCAAGCTTTGGTGCAAGTTCTTTTTGAAGCTCACGACGCGCTGGGTTTGAGCTAGAGCCTGCAAGGTTGTAAAAAATGCTGCTTGCACGCGTTAATAACTCGCCACTTTGCTCAAGTGCCACGATGGTGTTTTCAAAAGTCGTAGGGGCTGTATTATTAATAATGTCTTGTACTTGCGCCATTTGCTGCGCCATACCTTGATTAAAGGCAGGTAAAAAATGCTCATCTTTGATGACTGCAAAGTCAGGGGTTTCGTACTGTAGTGTGCTTTTTTCTAATAATGGGTTGGTAGCTTGTTGTGCTTGCGCTGAAATACTTTGCGCAGTTGTTTGTTGTTTGTTGTCAGCGTTTACATTTGGCTCAGAGCAGCCCGAAAGTAATAACGCCGAGCTGATTGCCGTGGCGAGTAAAGTTTTCATATTTACATTCTCTTATTATTGTAACCAGTCGTTACCTTGTCATTAATCAAGTAAGAGTACGTTGACTTAAATGTAACTACACTTAGGTTGCGATAAAGTCTGTATTAACTGCGACGAGCTGTTAAGTTATATGCCTCATAGTGCGTTTTTTGACGAGCGAGTAAAATATAAAGCAGTAAATAGGAGGGCGTTGAGTGACTTAAATGTAACTACACTTAGGTTGCGATAAAGTCTGTATTAACTGCGACGAGCTGTTAAGTTATATGCCTCATAGTGCGTTTTTTGACGAGCGAGTAAAATATAAAGCAGTAAATAGGA
>Ga0207889_1000108_pt1 | contig 47034 bp, 29 predicted proteins | sample LinPmetageLP47_FD_184058 | JGI IMG/M metagenome (GOLD analysis project Ga0207889, IMG submission 184058) | Marine viral communities from the Pacific Ocean - LP-47 (SPAdes) | ecosystem: Environmental > Aquatic > Marine > Oceanic | place: Pacific Ocean | collected 2011-06-12 | reverse complement strand
GTGGCTGTCGACAACGTGGTGTTCTGGCGTCATCTGAACGCGGCCGCACAGCTGGGTCGTGCCGAGAACATGCCGTTTGCCGTGGCTGTGGCCGTCTTTCTGATCGCCGCGCTGGCTTTTCTGCTATCGCTTTTTTCATGGCGTTTTCTGTTCAAGCCGATTGTTGTCGGCGTGCTGCTGGCGGCCTCGCTGGTCGGCTATTTCATGATGACCTACGGCATCGTGGTAGACGACACCATGCTGGCGAACACGGTCCAGACCGACACCGCAGAAGCCGCCGGCCTGTTCAGTATGACGCTCGTATGGCATCTGCTTTTTACCGGCGTGCTGCCGGCGATCGTGGTGTGGCGGGTACAACTCGTGCCTCGGCCGTTCTGGCGTGCCTTGGCGGTGCGTGGCGGATTCGCGGTGCTCATGCTCTTGGTCGCCGCCGGCGCAATCGGCCTCCAGTACAAGGATTTCTCGCTGGTCCTGCGCGAGAATCGAGATCTGCGCATGTTCATCAACCCGACCTATGCGATCTATTCAGCCACCGAGTATCTGACTCAGACCGCCGAGGCCGGCACCGTTGCCCTGCGTCGCATCGGCGAAGACGCGCGGCAGACGTCGCAGCCGGCGTCGCGCGGCCGGCGCAAGGTGATGATTCTGGTTGTAGGTGAAACAGCACGAGCGGCCAACTGGGGCCTCGACGGCTATGACCGTGATACCACCCCGGAACTGGTCGCACGTGACGTGATCAATTTCCCCGACGCGCATTCCTGTGGCACCTCGACGTCGGTATCCGTGCCCTGCATGTTCTCGCCGCTCGCCCGCGAGCACTACGACGGCCAGACCGCGCGCCACACCGAAAATCTCGTTGACGTACTCCAGCATGCGGGCGTGGCCGTGCGCTGGCAGGAAAACCAGGCGGGTGGCTGCAAGGGCGTCTGTGACCGGACGCCCACCGAGAATATGCGTATCCGTCGCATCGACGGCATCTGCACGGATGATTACTGTCGTGACGGCGTGTTTGTCGACGGCCTGCGCCAGACCATCGACAGCGCTGACGGCGATCTGCTGATCGTCATGCACACCATGGGCAGTCACGGGCCGGCCTACTACGAGCGTTATCCGCGTGACGCGGCTGTATTCACCCCGGAGTGTCGAAGCAACCGGCCACAGGATTGCAGCCGAGCCGAACTCGTCAACAGCTACGACAACACGCTGCGCTATACCGATCACGTGCTGGCGTCGCTGATCGACGTGCTTGAAGCCGAAAGTGCGACCGCTGACACGGCGCTGCTGTATCTGTCCGATCACGGCGAATCACTGGGCGAAAACGGGCTCTACCTGCATGGATTTCCCTATATGGTCGCGCCGTCGGAGCAAACCCATATTCCGATGGTCGCGTGGTTCTCGCCAGGATTTGCCGCCGATAGCGGCCTGACCCACGCCTGCCTGGCCGCCCAGGCCGAAAAACGCGTGGGACAGGATAATCTGTTCGCGACTACGCTCGGACTCATGGACGTCACCGCCGACGTATACGATGGTCGCGAGGATATCTTTGCGAGCTGTCGCGCAAGCAATGCCATGGCGTCCAGATAACTGCGGATCTTGTTCGTCAGTCAGGACGCACCGCGTAGCGGCCGCTGCCCAGCAGGGCGACCGCCAGACCGTTGAACAGGAAGAACGCCTGTAGCTCGATGGCCCAGCCGCCCTGTTCGGTCAGTGCAAAGAATTGCCCGGTGTGCGCCAACGCGAGCGCAAACAGCATGTTGGCGACGACAATCAGGCCGGCAATACGCGTGAACGCGCCCAGTAGCAAAAGCACCGGCGCAACCAGCTCGCCTATGAATACGCCGTAGGCGAGCACGCTCGGCAGGCCATGGCCGGCAAGCATCGCCTGAACCCCGTCTATCCCGCCGGTGATCTTGGCGAATCCGTGGCCGAGCAGCAGCAGGCCGAGCGTCAGGCGCAGTACGAGCTTGCCGATGTCGTCGACGTTATAGCGATTCATGACAATGTGAGACGAACGGGGTGGTCGCTGGAGTCTATTACAACGGCGCCGATCAGGGCAGCACGCTTCGGTGCGGCGATCGGCTGCTTGGTACGTGCTGCGCGCCTCGAACGCCGCTGTTTTTGATACTGATTCGTATTTAGCTTATTCTGCGCGCGTACCCATGCCATTACGCGACGTCGCCCCCGGGCCAGTCTCTGGGAGCGTCGTGGCGGAGCCATCCATGTTCGAATTCAATGCTTGCCGATTTGAGGTCAATGGTCGCTGTCTTCTCGAGGCCACCGATCTGTCCTTCCGGCAGGGATTGGTCTATGGGCTGATTGGCCACAACGGGTCTGGCAAATCCACGCTGCTCAAGTTGATGGCGCGTCAGCAGTGTGCAAGCTGCGGCGAGGTCTGTCTGGACGGACGTGCGGTGGACAGCTGGGGCCATCGAGAATTTGCCCGCAACGTCGCCTATCTGCCGCAGCAGCTGCCTGCGGCCACGAGTCTTACCGTGCGCGAGCTGGTCGCCTTCGGGCGCTATCCCTGGCACGGCCTTCTGGGCCGCCTGAGCCGGGACGACAAGCAGCATATCGAGCGCGCGCTGGAACTCACCCACACCCAGGTCTTTGCCGATCGTATGGTCGACACGCTTTCGGGCGGCGAGCGTCAGCGCGTATGGCTGGCGATGCTGCTGGCGCAGGGCAGCAAGTTCCTGCTGCTGGACGAGCCGCTGTCCGCACTCGATATCGCCCACCAGGTCGACACGCTCGCGCTGATTCGCGAGCTGGCCACAACGCTGGGCATCGGCGTGATCATTGTGCTGCACGATGTCAACATGGTCTCGCGTTATTGCGACCAGCTGGTCGCACTGCGCGGCGGCCGGCTGCTGGCCCAGGGCACCCCCAACGAACTCATGCAGGACGCCACGCTCGAGGCCATCTATGGCATTCGTATGCGGGTGATGGCGCACCCGACCGACAATCACCCGATTGCCGTTGTTCAATGAGCCGGCGCGGGCGCCGAGCTCTGGTCGGTGTCCTGGCCGGTATCCCGCAGCGGGCGGCGGCGGTTCTGTTGACGGCGATTCTGTGCGTCACCGGGTCAGCGCTGCACGCGCAGGCCCATGACACGTCCGGCGCCAGGCTGCCGCGCGTGGCCGCCATCGACTGGGGGCAGGCGCAGACGCTGACGGCTCTGGGCGTGCCGCCGGTCGCGGCTGGCCAGACCGAGGGCTACAACATCTGGGTGGGCGCACCCAAGCTGGATGCTGCTACCCGCGATCTGGGCCTGCGCGCGCAGCCGAATATGGAGCTGTTGTCCCAGCTCGATCTCGACCTGATCACCATCACTTCGATGTATGCCTCCTCCGAATCGCGCCTGGCCGAGATCGCACCGGTCAAGAGTATTGATATCTATCAGCGCAGCGGCGATGTCTGGAGCAATACGCTGGCCGCTACGCGTGAGCTGGCCCAGGCGGTTGGTCGGTCCGCTGCCGCCGAGCGCCTGATCGACGATACCGAGGGCCAGATCGCGCAGTTTGCCGAGCGGATCGACCGCGATACGCCGCCGCTGCTCGTGGTCCAGTTCATGGATGCGCGCCATGTCCGTGTATATGGCGAGCGAAGCCTGATCGATGCGACCATCCAGCGTATGGGCCTGAGCAACGCCTGGCAGGACAGCACGTTGATGTGGGGCTTCGCCCTCGTGCCCATCCAGCGTCTGGCGACTATCGACCCTGCCGTCATGGTGGTCATGGGCCCGATTCCGGCAGGTGTGGAGGCCCGGCTTGCCGACAGCGTGATCTGGCAGCGTCTGCCGGCCGTGCGCCAGGGTGCGGTGGTGCATATCCCGGGCGTATGGAGCTACGGCGGCCTGCCGTCGGCCACGCGCTTTGCACGGCTGATTACCAATGCACTGAGCGACGATGGCGCGGCGCGTTCTGAACGCGGCGCCGTCGGACCGGCTGCGCCGGTTTCGTGAGACGGCGCCTGCCCGTGATGACGCCTGGACGGCTGTGTGCGCTGCTCGCACTGCCGCTGTGCATCCTGGTGAGCTACACGCTTATCCATACTGGTCACGGCCTCGGCCTTCACGCGATGCTGTTCGGCGACAGCATCGACGCCGTGCTGATCCGCTACAGCTGGGCGCCGGGCCTGGCCGTGGCCCTGATTGGCGGTGCCGGCCTGGGCCTGGCCGGCGTGCTGCTGCAACAGACGCTGCGTAATCCGCTGGCTTCTCCCACGACGCTGGGCGTGGCCAGTGGCGCACAACTGGCCATGCTCTCGGCGACGTTGTTCGCGCCCTCGCTGCTGGTCTGGTCGCGCGGCGGGGTGGCCTTTGCCGGCGGCGCGCTGGCGTTGGCGCTGGTATTCGCCCTGGCCTGGCGACGACGCCTGGCGCCTACCGTACTCGTGCTCGCGGGCATGGTGGTCAATCTGTATTTCGGCACCCTGTCGCTGGCGCTGATCCTGTTCAATCAGGAGCGGCTGGCCGGCATGATGATCTGGGGCGCCGGCTCTCTGACCCAGGACAACTGGAGCGGGGTGGTCTATCTGCTGCCGCGGCTGGCGGCAGGCCTGGTCGGCGCGTGGTTGCTCAGTCGCGCGCTGGCGCTGCTCGATCTGGATGAAGTCAACGCACGCAACCTGGGCGTATCCCTGTTTTATCTGCGTCTGGCCAGTCTCGGGCTGGCGGTCTTTCTGGCGGTGTGTGTGGTGGCCCGGCTGGGCAATATCGGTTTCATCGGCCTGGCCGCGCCCGCGATCGTACGTATTGCCGGCGCGCGTACGTTCAAGGCGCGCCTGCTGTGGGCGCCGGTGTTCGGCGGCCTGCTGCTGGCGATCGCCGATCAGGGGCTGAGCGTATTCGTGGGCGACTCGCCGATGCTGGTGCCCACCGGTGCCGTGACCGCAGCGCTCGGCGCGCCTTTGCTGCTGTGGTTGATTCCGCGCCTGAGCATGGTCCGTAGCGCGCCAACGGGCGGCACCATCGATGTGCCGGCTCGTCGCCGCTCGCCCGGACGCTTCATCGCCGTGGTAGCCGCGGCCACGGTGGTCATGGCGGGCATCGGATTGCTGGCCGGTCAGGGTGCGACCGGCTGGCACTGGCCGTGGAGCCTGCCGTGGTCGGAGGCCGGCGCCTGGCGCCTGCCGCGCGTCATGGCCGCAGGCGCGGCCGGCATGATGCTGGCTTTGGCCGGCACGATCATTCAGCGTCTGTCGGGCAATCCGCTGGCCAGCCCCGAGGTGCTGGGCATCAGCGCCGGGGCCGGCCTCGGTCTGCTTGGCCTGCTGCTGTTCTCGTCGTCGGCCTCGACCGGATTGTCGCTGACCGCGGGTACGCTGGGCGCGCTGGCCACGCTCGGGTTGCTGATCGCGATCAACGCGCGGTCCGGTTTCGAGCCGGAGCGGCTGCTGCTCACGGGCATCAGCGTGATGTTTCTTTTCACTGCGGTGCAGCAGATCGTGATGGCCGGCGGTGACCCGCGCGTCCAGGGCGCACTGGCCTGGATTCTGGGTTCGACCTATTCGGTGTCGTTGCCGCGTGCGCTGGTCGTCTGCGCGGTGGCGGCGGCCATGATCGCCGTGACCCGTCCCTTTGCCGCCTGGCTGGATCTGCTGCCGCTGGGTAGCGCCACGGCCCGGGCGCTAGGCATGGACGTGAACCGCAGCCGGCTATTGCTGCTGCTTATGGTGTCCGTGCTCACCGCCGGGGCAACGCTGATCGTGGGGCCACTGAGCTTCGTGGGCCTGCTGGCGCCGCATCTGGCCCGTATTCTGGGACTGACGCGGGCCCGCGAGCAGATGGCCGGCTCGATCGTGCTCGGCGCGCTGCTCATGATCGGCGCCGACTGGCTGGGTCGCGAGCTGATATTTCCCGCCGAACTGCCGTCCGGCATGGTCGCCACGCTGCTCGGCGGCAGCTATTTCATGTGGCGACTGCGGCGGCTCTGATCAGCGTGTCCAGAAGGATTCTTGAAGCTGGGAAATTCATCGCAAACACAGGCTGGCTGGATAGCGCACAGGGCATGAAACCGGTCATGTTGACAGTGATAAGCTGGCCCCTTCGCAATTGAGAGATTGTCGTCATGTCAGCCAAGCTCCGAGTCCCGCTTGGGTTTGATAATGCGCCCAAGGCCGAGCGTATTGCCTTCGTCGAAGAGCTATGGGATCGCATAGCCCGTGATCCGGACATCGGCCCGGTGCCTTCCGAGCACAAACGAATCCTCGACGCGCGACTGGATGAGTACGAGCGTAATCCGCGCGCGGGTAAGCCCTGGGCCGAGGTCCGCGATCAAATGCTGGCAAAGTTTCGTAGTTCTTGAGCCGCGTCCATGTTCAGCCGCAGGCGGTAGCCGATTCCGACGAGGCTGCAGCGTGGTATGAACGCCGGCAAACCGGCTTGGGTATTCAATTCATTCTGGAGTTGGACGCTGCGATCGATAGAGCCATCTCCGACCCGGTTATCTACGAGATGCAATACCGGCAAGCGCGACGTGTGCTGTTGCGTCGTTTTCCGTACGCCGTCTATTTCGTTCATCGCGCCGGATCGATTGAGGTTTTTGCCGTACTGCATCAGCAGCGAGACACATCTGCAGGCAGGCAAGAACGCCGTAGCGATCCTTCCCGAGTCATTGTGCTCAACCGGTTAACGCGTGTGCAGCGCGCCTGAAGCAGTCATAGCGGCTCATCGCCTTCAAACAGCGATTATCTTCTCGGGATTGACTGCCGGTCGCCGACCCGTGCAACGGCGTCGCGCGTGGCCGCAGCACGGGCTGCACCGGTCAGCTCCGTGAGTTGCCCGTCGCGCATTTCCAGCAGCCGGTCGGCGTGCTCGAAGTAGTGATCATCGTGGCTGATGGCGAACACGGTATGGCCGCGCTCGGCGAACGCCGGCAGCAACTCGCGATAGAACACGCGCCGGAAGACCGGATCCTGGTCGGCGGCCCATTCGTCCAGCAGCAGGATATCGCGCGACTCGGCCAGCGCCAGCATCAGCGCAACGCGCTTGCGCTGGCCCTGCGAGAGCTGGGTGTCGAGAATGCGCTCGCCGTGGAGCGCGAGCTTGTCGGTCAGGCCCAGACGCGCGCGCCATTCTTCGATGAAAGCGGCCGTCGCCGGGCGGCCGTTGCCGTCGATCAGCTGGTCGAACAGATGGAAGTCGGTGAATACGGCGGCGAACAGCTCGCGTAGTGCACGCCGACGTGTCGCCTCGATGACGACTCCGTCGACCCGTATCTCGCCGGACTTGGGCGCATACAGGCCGGTGAGCAGGCGTGCGAGCGTGGTCTTGCCGCTGCCGTTGCCGCCGATCAGAAAGACCAGTTCGCCGCGACGCAGGGTCAGATTGATCGGGCCGATGGCAAAGCCGCTCGCGGTGTTGCTGTCGGGCCCGTCGTCGGCACCGTTGTCGGCCAGGCGGTCGTAGACAAAACACACGTCGCGCAGCTCGATGGTCTGCCAGTCGGCGCCAATCGGCGTCGGTGTGTCGAACCCGGGGCGGTGGTCGGCCAGTTCCAGCGAGCGCAGCTTGTCGAAAGCGACCTGGGCGGCGATCAGCGTCGGCAGCGCGCCGACCGCGCCGATCAACGGCGTGCGCAGGAACAGGATCGTGAGCGCATAGGTGGCAGCCACCGTTGGCGTGGCCCAGCCCAGGCCGTTGGCCAGGAAGAACACCACGCCGATGGCACCCAGCATCATGATGTTGGCCCAGTTGTTGGCCGACAGGTGGAAGGTGTCCGCGCGGATGATGTGGCGCTGGTAGCTGCGGGCGTTCTGAGTGTAGGCCTGCTCGAACAAGCGTCTGGCGCGACCCCGGTTGAGCGCGAGCTCCTTGCGCCCCCGAATGACGTTTTCGTAGTCGCGATACAGCGCGTCTTCGGCCTCGCGTACGAGCTTGATGTGGTGGTATACGCGCCGCACCAGCCAGGAGCCGAAGGCCATGGTGGCAGCGATCCAGGTCGCGGTGACGACCAGGATGGACGGCGACAACCAGCCCAGATACACGACGCAGGCCAGCGTCAGAATCGTGCCCTGGACAAGCTCGGGCAGGCGCACGAAGGCAATGGTCACATTACGCACGTCCGCCGACAGGCTGGCCAGCAGTCGCGCGTCGCCCAGATGCTCGATACGCTCGATATCGGTATCGAGAATACGCTTGGCCAGCTGCGAGCGCAGATCGAAGACAAAGCGATGGCCGAGCGTGGTTAGGCCGAGCTGGGAGGCCAGCGACACGGCCAGCAGCAGACAGATCAGACCGAAGAACTGGGGCAGTGCGGCGAGGGCGCCCGGTCCGGTCTCGATCAGGCGTGCATTGATGAACGCGATCACGCTGATACCGAGCCCGGCACTGGCCATGCTGCCCACGAGTACGGCAACAAACGCGGCGCGGTAGTCGCGCATGATCAGGCGAAGCAGTTCCATCAACTATCCGGTGGCGTGATCGGGTGTGCCGGGTTGCATGGCACGTGGGCAGTTGGCGCACAGCCCCCATTGCGGGTCGAGATCACGCATGCAGCACAGGCGACGGCAATGGTCTGCGGGCTCACTGTCGCCGTCGAGCGTACCTGGTGGGCAGTCCTTGTAGATACGGTCAAAGGGATTGAAGCCGCCGTCGGGCCGGGTGCGTGCCGACAAGAGTGCACGAATCGCAGCGAGTCGGTCGGCGGGCACGCGCTGCTGGGATTCGAGTTCGCCCAGTGCCCAGGCGATATATACCCCGGCGTTGCTCCAGAACACGCGTGTCGACAGACGACAGTGACGCGACAGGGCGGTGATTACCGGCGTGAACGCATCATCGACGAGGCTCGACAGGTCGTGACCCGGCACAGATGTCTGCGCGCCGTGTTGCTCGCCGAGAACGAAGAAATCCGGCGTACCGTCCTCGTGGGTAACCATCTGTAGCCGGTCGAGCCGCAGCTCCAGGGCGCAATCGTCTGCCAGCTGTGCGACCAGCGTTCCGATTCCCAGCCGGCTGAAGAAATACTTCGACCACTGAGAGGCGGTGGCACGACGATCCCGGTAATTGTGAGCGACGGCGAACCGGTCCAGCAGACGGGCGACACCGGCCGGTTCAGATAGACACGCGCAGTTCACGGCGTCGGCGGGCAGCGGTTCGGCGGCCGGCCGCAATGCATCTACGAAGTTGGCCAGATAGCCCTGGAAATAGTCGGCGTCCGGCGTCATCGCGCGCTGGCCTGGCCGTCATCCATGGCCGGATCGCTGCTGCGGCTCGAGTCATGGATAGGAATCATTATCAATACGGTAACCCGGGGCGGCGTGGCGTGGCCAGAACTTTCAATTGCGCCGCATGCTTAATCGATCAGCACAATCTGACATTGTGCCTTGTCAGAAATGCTGAAAATTGTTATTTTTCGATCGCCGGCAATCTGTCGGCAACTCATTCCAAGCGACGGAGTTCGCCATGGCCGTGACCGACCTACTCACCAAGCTCAATCCGCTCAAGACCGATGTACAGATCGATACCGACATGCATATCGTCATCGTCGGGGCCGGCTTTTCCGGACTGGGTATGGCCATTCGCCTGAAGGAAGCGGGCGTGGATAATTTCACGATCCTCGAGCGCGGCGCGGATGTCGGCGGCACCTGGCGGGACAATCACTACCCCGGTGCGGCCTGCGACGTGGCCTCGCATCTGTACTCGTTCTCCTTCGAGCAGAATCCGAACTGGTCGCGTGCCTTTGGTCAGCAGCCGGAGATCTTCGAGTACATCAAGCGCTGCGCGAAGAAGTACGATCTGTACCGGCACGTGCGTTTCAATACGACCATCGTGTCGGCGGCCTTTGACGAGGCGGGCGGTGTCTGGAGCGTCAAGACAGCCGAAGGCGAGGCGCTGACCGCCAATATCATGGTCTCTGCCGTGGGCGCGTTGTCCGATCCGGCGTATCCGAAGATCGATGGGCTGGAGCGCTTTGCCGGCAAGCTCATGCATACCGCGCAATGGGATGACAACTACGATCTGGCCGGCAAACGCGTGGCTGTGATCGGCTCCGGCGCCAGCGCCATTCAGGTCGTGCCGGAAGTTGCCGGGGTCGCCGATCAGCTCACCGTGTTTCAGCGGACGCCGAGCTGGATCATGCCCAAGCCGGACCGGCCGATTCCGGAAATCGAACAGGCTCAATACCGCGAGTCACCGGCAAGGTTGAACAAGCGCCGTCTGCGGATCTACTGGGTCAGCGAGTTGTTTGCCCCGTTCGTGATCTCGAATCTCGGGTTATTCAAGAAACAGGCCGAGGGCATGGCGCTCAAGCACATGAAGAAGCAGGTCAAGGACAAGGCTTTGCGCGCGCGTGTCACGCCGGGCTACCGAATCGGTTGCAAGCGCGTGTTGATCTCCAACGACTGGTATCCGGCCATTCAGCGGGACAACGTCGAGCTGATCGCCGACGGGCCGACGCGGATTACCGAAAAAGGCGTTGTCACGGCTGACGGTCGAGAGATCGAGGTTGATGCGATTGTCTGCGCCACCGGTTTCAAGGTGCCGAGCAAGGCCGCACCTTTCCCCGTTACCGGCCGTGACGGCCTGGATATGAACGCGGCCTGGGATGAAGGCGCCGAGGCCTACAAGGGCGTGACCGTATCGGGGTTTCCCAATCTGTTCTTTCTCATGGGACCGAATACCGGCCCCAGCCACACGTCCGTACTTGCCTTTACCGAACAGCAGATGGAATACACGCTGCACGCGATCGCGCATATCGCCAGGCGCAACCTGAAGTTCATTGACGTCAAAAAAGCCGTGCAGGACAAGTTCAACCGCGGCATCCAGTGGCGTATGAAGCATACGTCCTGGACTTCCGGCTGCAGCAGCTGGTATCTCACCGATTCGGGCAAGAATACGACGCTTTATCCGGGCTTCAACTGGGAATATCGGCTGCGGCTAATGCGCTACAAGCCGAATGAGTATGACGAGGTCAAGCGTGATGCGAGTGTTGCGTCGGGTGGCTCGAAGAAGGCGGCGTAGTGTGCGGTGTCGCTACTTTAGTGCCCTGGCGTAGCCGGGATGCGATCGTCGGCGTTCGGCAACAGGCTCTAGCCCCGAGGCTACAACTCATACGGTCGTATCCCGAAGCGTTGCTGCGAGAAAGCCCTGCTTCGCATCTCTGGGCCATCTCCGGTTCCCTGCCGGCGCCCACAAAAAAGCCGGCATGGAATATGCCGGCTTCTTGTCTCAGTCGGTAGTCGCTGCGACCGACGGATCGGCGCTTCGGCCGATCAGCCGTCGCTGGCTCCACCCTGGGTCACACGAAAGATCGTGCTGCCGGCATCGTCGCTGATATACAGCGCGCCGTCCGGGCCCTGGGCAAGACCGGCCGGGCGATGCTCGGCGCTGCCGGGGGCCTTGATCTCCTTGCTGCCCTGAAAGCCGACGTCGCCGGCGAAGTCCTGATAATCGCCGGTCGGCTTGCCATCCTCGAACGGCTGATAGATCACGCGATAACCCGCCTGCGGGCTGGGCGCACGGTTCCAGGAGCCGTGAAAGGCGATGAAGGCGCCGTCCGCATAATCACTGCCGAGGCTGTCGCCTTCGGAGAACAGGATCGCCATCGGAGCCCAGTGCGCCGGATAGGCGGCAATGGGGTCCTCGAACGGGTCACAGCGGCCAACTTCCTTGCCGTCGCCGCCGTACTCCGGCCCGAGCACCTTCTTGTCCATCTTCGGATCGTAGTAACAGAACGGCCATCCGAAATTGTCGCCCTTGTCGACCGCGAACAGTTCTTCAGCCGGCAGATGCGCGCTCTGCTCCTGGCTGTATTGTTCAGGCCAGTTGGAGTACAGCTGATCGCGGCCGTGCTGCGCGCCGTAGAGCTGGCCGTCGTGCACGGTGATCGCGAACATGTTGCGGATGCCGGTAGCAAAACGCGCGTCGGGCGTGAATTTCTGGTCGGCCTTGGTCGCCGAGAACTGCCAGATACCGCCGTGATTCTCGAGCAGCGGACACGGATCCTGACCCTTCGAGCCGGGCGCCCGGTCCTGTTCCTGACAGGCGTTGGACGGCGCGCCGTTGCTTACGAACAGCATATCGTCCTTGATCGCGAGACCGCGGGCCGCGTGTACGCTCTGCTCGGGCAGCCCGGTCACAAGGTGCTCGGCCTCGTCTTCGGGCACCAGTGAATCGCTGAGCTTGTAGCGATAGATATCGGTGACGGTCGCGGCATACAGCCAGCCGTCGTTGATGATCATACCGGTACCGCCGCCCATGCCGAAGCTCTTGTGCTCGTCGGCTACGCCGTCGCCGTCGCTATCGCGCAGTGCCATCAGGCCGTGCCCGTCGACGTCGTTGGCAAGGTTCACATAGACCGTGCCGTTGTCGGCCACGGCGAGATGGCGGGGCTCACTGGCATCGGTGGCGAACTCGGTGGCACAAAAGCCGTCGGGCAGATCCAGACCGGCGGTGTCACAGCTTTCGGCGGCCAGCACAGCGGGCGCGAACAGCGCGCCGCCTGCCAGCAAGGCCGAGCCAGAGAGCAGGCGAGATATTGGTAAGCGCATAATTTTATTGCGGGTTAAATGATGCGGCACTTATATCAGTTGGATCGAACGTCGGCAAAAGAATATGCAACCAACACTCAAGCAGCTATTGAAACGTTTGAAACGTCCCCTAGTTATCTATGCATTGCAACAACATCACGATTTACAGGAGACTTTTCATGGCCATTCAGTTTTATAACCCGTCCCGTTCCATCGCCGGTTACGACGATGTCTTCAATCGCACTTTCTGGCGCACGGCTGATACGGCCAGCGGCTCGCAGAGCGCCCAGTGGCGCCCGGCGGTCGATATCCGCGAGAGCGAGAGCGCCTATCTCATTGAGGCCGAGGTGCCAGGCGTGAACCCGAACAGCATCGACGTGACCCTGGACAAGGGCGTTCTTACGCTCAAGGGCGAGCGCGCCGCGCGAGCCGACGAAGAAGCCGGTGAAGTGCGGCGCAACGAACGCGCGTTCGGCACCTTCGAGCGTCGTTTCACGCTGCCCGACACTGCCGATGTGGACACTATCGAAGCCCGTGCCGCTAACGGTGTCCTGTCGCTGACGATCGCCAAGAAGGGCGACAGCCAGCCGCGCAAGATTGCGGTGACACAGGCCGACTGAAGTCTGGGCTGATGCCGATCGAGCGGGCGATACGGTCGCCGCTTGATCACGATAAGCCTGCCATCGACTCATCGCTTGCAGATGAGCCGCTGGCGGGCTTTTTTATGGCTACGACGCGAACCTCAAGGCAGCGACCGGCGTCTTGCGGATGGCCAGTGCTTGTCAGTCGCTGGCACGCAGGCTCGCCCAGGCCGGCTGGCGCAGGATATCGCGTAGCGAGAGCACGCCCGAGAGGGTGATCACCAGCGTCGAGATCACGATGGCGATGATCCACAGATGCGGCCGCCAGGCATAGCCGAGATCCAGCACCTGCGTGGCCAGGATCACGGCCGCGACCTGGGCGACAGCCGCGGCCAGAATCGAGGCACAGGCGCCGATGAGCGCGCATTCGATAAGCGTGGCCCGGGTGAGCCAACGAGAACGCGCACCGAGTGCGCGCAGCAGTGCGGCTTCGCGACGACGATCCGCCCGGCTGGCTTGCATGGCGGCCAGCAGCACCACCAGCCCGGCGGCCAGGGTAAAGCCGAACACCAGCTCCACCGCCAGGCTGACGCGGTCGATAAGCGTAGTCAGCTGGTCGAGAATGGCGGCGATATCGATCACGCTGACGTTGGAGAACTCGCGCACCAGATCGCCCAGCACCGCGTGCGCATCGTCGGGCAGATAGAAGCTGGTGATATAGGTCGCCGGGAAGTCGTCGAGAGTGCCCGGTGCGAATAGCACATAGAAGTTGGCCTGCAGGCTGGACCAGTCGATCTTGCGGATACTGGCCACCGTCGCGGTGATATCACGCCCGGCGATATCGAAAGTGAGCGTGTCGCCCACGCCGGCATCCAGCCGCTCGGCCACGGATTCGTCGATCGACATCTGCGGGCGGCCGGCATCGTCTGACGTGAACCATTGGCCGTCGATGATGCGGTTGTCGGCCTTCAGATCGGCCGTCCAGGACAGATTGAGCTCGCGGCGGGCCAGTTCGCCGGCCGAGTTTTCGCGTTCGTCGCTGTCGTTGATCGGCGTGTCGTTGACGGAGGTCAGCCGGCCGCGCACGAGCGGGAAGAAATGCGCATCGATGCCGTTATCGTGCAGATAGGCCGCAACATCGTCGCGCTGCTCGGGCGTGATGTTGATCAAAAACCGATTGGGCGCATCGGCGGCGATATCCGCCTGCCAACCGGCCAGCAAGTCGCCTCTGACAATCACCAGCATGAACAGCATGATCAGACCGATACCGAAAGCCACGATCTGCAGAATCGATGCGCCGCGCCGGCGCGACAGCGCGGCCAGGCCCAGCCGCATCGCCGGGCCGGTGCGATCCCCTGCGCGCTGGCGCAATGCCTCGACGAGCCGCAGCAGGCCGTAGGCGGCCACGCCGAGTACGAGCGTGCCGATCGCGGCCGCGCCTACTACCCAGAGTGTGAGCGCTACGTCGCGGGTGGCGGCCGCGGCCAGCACCACGGTGGCCAGTATCGCGCCGCCGTAAATCCATATCGGCTTGCTCCCGTCGGTGGCCAGCGAACGCGCCAGCACTCGTGCCGGCGGCGCGCGCCGGGCCGCGGCCAACGCCGGCCAGGCAAAACCGGCGAGCAGGATCGCGCCGGTGGCGGGGGCCGCCCAGAACGCGGTCCAGGACGGCGCCGGCAGATCAATCTCGAAGGCGCGTGCAATGAGAACGGAAATGGCCGCCTGAGCCACGCTGCCCAGGGCCAGTCCAAGAACGATTCCGAGAGCGCCGATCAGCGCCAGCTGCCAGGCGAGCATGCGCGTGATCAGTCCGCGGGCGGCACCCAGCGTCTTGAGCAGGGCGATCTCGTCGAGCCGGGCAGCCGCATGCTGACGCGCGGTGAGGGCGATCGCCACGCCGGCCAGTACGACCGCCACGAGGGCGGCCAGATCCAGAAACACATCGGCGCGTTCGAGCGCGGTGGACAACGCCCGGTTGGATTCGCTCGGCGTGCGCAGGCGTTCGCCTGCGGTCAACGTCGGCGTCAGTTGTTCCTGTAATGCCGTGATCGCGTCGGTGGGGCCGGCCAGCAGTTCGGCGTAGTTGGCCCGGCTGCCCGGGCCGAGCAGGCCGGTGGCCGCCAGATCGGCGTCGGCCATCATCACGCGCGGTGCGATGCTGGCAAAACCGGGGCCGCGGTCGGGCTCGATGACGAGTGCTGCATCGATCTTGAACGTACCGTCGCCGAGCGTGATCGAATCACCCACGCTGCGCTGCTGCTCGTCGAGAACGCGTTGCTCGACCCAGACCGTACCCGGCGCTGGCCCGTGCGTGACGATCTCGTTCGCCGTACCCGGCGACCCGCGCCGCAGTATGACTTCGCCGCGTAGCGGATAGCCGGGGGTGACTGCCTTGACCGATACCAGCGTGACCGTGTCGTTACGGCTGACCACGCTGGGAAAGATCGTGATCGCCGCACGATCGACGCCGGCGTCATCAATAAGCCCGGCGCGCTCGGCCGACAACGGCTCGCGCAGACTCAGCTTTAGATCGGCGGCCAGCGTCACCGAGCCCTGGCGGGTCATCGCCGAACGCACGCGGTCGGTCATCTGGTTGACCGCGGTGACGGCCGCGACGGCCACGACGAGTGCGATCAGCAGAATCCACCAGGCGCCGCTGGTGCGGGCGCGGCCGCTATGCCGCCAGGCGAGATTCAGGGCCGAGGGTGCGGCCGGGTTACTGAACCGGCTACTGGACATCGAGCGTGCCGTCGGTCAGCCGCGCCGTACGCGAACAGCGCGCCGCGAGTGATTCGTCGTGGGTAACCAGCACCAGCGTGGTCTGCTGCTCGGCGTTGAGCGCGAACAGCTGTTCGATGATATCGGCACCGGTGGCCCCGTCCAGATTGCCGGTCGGCTCATCCGCAAACAGGATCTGTGGCCGACAGGCAAAGGCACGGGCCAGGGCCACACGTTGCTGCTCGCCGCCCGATAGTTGTCGCGGCGTATGGCTGATCCGATGCGCCAGACCGACCTGCGACAACAGCTCGCCGGCGGTCGTGCGTGCTTCGCGTAACGCTACCCCGGCCAGTTCCAGCGGCAGGATCACGTTATCCAGCGCGGATAGTCCGGCGAGCAGCTGAAACGACTGGAATACGAACCCGACGCGCGCCGCACGCCAGGCCGCGCGCTCGTCCTCGTCCATCTCGGCCAGGTTCCGGCCCAGCAGTTCCACATGGCCGGCGCTGGGCAGGTCCAGCCCGGCCAGCAGGGCCAGCAGCGTCGATTTACCCGAGCCCGACGTACCGACGATCGACAGGCTGTCGCCGGCATTCAGTTCCAGTTCCACGTTATCGAGGATACTCAGGCGCGTATCGCCGCTGATCACCGTCTTGGCCAGATTGACCGCTTTCACTGCAGGAGAGGACATTGACCACCGTTTCCAAGTTGCAGACATCGCGCTGCTCGAACAAACCCGTGCGCCTGTGGCTGGCCGCGCTCGCCGTGGCGCTGACGACGGCGATGGCCTGCGTGCCGGTCTACGCTGCCGGCACGATTCTGGTTTTCGGCGACAGCCTCAGCGCCGGCTATGGTCTGGCCCGCGCCGACGGCTGGGTGGCGCTGCTGGACGCGCGGCTGAAAGACCGTGACGCCGACATGACGATCGTCAATGCCAGCGTATCCGGTGAAACCACCGCCGGTGGCCGTGCCCGCTTCGACGCCGCCCTCGATCGCACCGATCCCGATATCGTCATCCTCGAGCTCGGCGGTAATGATGGCCTGCGTGCGCTCCCGGTGGCGGACATGAAGGCCAATCTCGTTGCCATGATCGACGCCGCGCGCGATGCCGACTCAAAAATACTGCTGCTGGGCATGCGTATTCCTGCCAACTATGGCAAGCGCTACAGCGAACAGTTCCACAGCGCGTTCAATGAAATAGCGCAGACCAAGAACATGGCGTATGTGCCATTCTTCCTCGCGCCGATTGCCGATGACCGCAGCAATTTCCAGGACGACGGCATCCATCCCAACGCCGCCGCGCAGCCGGCTATGCTGGATGCGGTCTGGCCGACGCTGGCACCACTGGTCGATGGGCTCAGTCAAAGCCCGACGGGGTCGTAAAGCCCTCGGTCGCGGCCGCCAGATGCTGGGCGAACGCGATGGTGGTGCGGTCCTGGCCGTAGTCGGCCACGATCTGTAATCCCACCGGCAGGCCGTCGTCGGTCAGCCCAACGGGGGCGCTGGTCGCGGGCAGGCCCGCCACCGTGGGCGGTGCGATCCAGCGGAACAGATGCGTATAGCCGGGGTTGGCGCCGTCCACGTTGATCTTGCGTGAAAACACGTTGCCCTTGTGATCGTGCTCGATTGCCGGCACGCAGACGCCGGGCAGCAGCACGACATCGTATTTTTCGAACAGCGCGTGCCACTCGGCGCGCAGTGTCTGGCGTTTTTCGTTCGCACGGTTCCAGTCGCGATGGCTGGTCGTCGCGCGTTCGGAAAAACCGCCGAGCGTGCCCATGTCATTCTTGCCGATCAGGCCCGTGAAGGCCGCACCGCGCCTGGCCTTGATATAGAGCTTGTCGGGAATCGAGGAGCCGACCAGGCCGTTGAGCAGCCGATCGTAGGTGTCATAGCTGTTCTCGAAGCCGCCGGGCAGTTCGTCCAGTTTTTCCACCGTGGCACCGGCACGGCGAGCGGCCTCGACCGCATCTTCCAGACGCGCCTTCGTCGCCTTGGCGATAGGGCAGAAATCGTGCTCGAAGAGATAGCCGACCCGGAAATCGGCAAACGTCGTGGGCCTGGGCGACGGCAGCTGCGCCTGCCACAGGCCGTCGTCGATCGGCCCGGCGCCGGCCAGCACGTCCATGGCAAGAGCCAGATCGTCGGCGCTACGCGCCAGTGGCCCGGCCACGCACAGATCGGGCTCCGACAAGGTGCCGGGCGGTCCGGGTATATGGCCACGCATGGGTACCAGGCCGTATGAGGCCTTGTGGCCATAAACGCCACACCAGCTGGCCGGAATACGAATGGAGCCGGCCAGGTCCGAGCCCAGTTCCAGCGGTGTGAAGCCGGCCGCCAGCGCAGCCGCCGAGCCGCCCGAGGAGCCGCCCGAGGTGCGTTCGGTATTCCACGGATTGTTGGTGGTGCCGTAGATATCGTTATAGGCCTGCACGTCCTGAGCCAGACGCGGCGTGTTGGTCTTGCCGAAGATCACCGCACCCGCGGCTTTCAGGCGGGCCACGGTGATCGCGTCGTTCTGGGTCACATGACTCTTGAGCCGCGGCTCGCCGACCACCGTCGACAGGCCGATGGACTCGAAGGTGTCCTTGACCGTCATCGGCACGCCGTGCAGCGCCCCCCAATGCTCGCCGGCTGCAATCGCCTTGTCGGCGGCGTCCGCACGCGCCCGTGCGCCGTCGATATCCATCGCCACTACCGCGTTGATCGGCTTGCCGAGCGTTTCGATACGATTCAGATAATGATCGAGTGCGGCACGGCTGGTGATATCGCCGCGCTTGATGGCGGCGGCCAGCTCGGTGGCGGACAGGCGGTGGATATCGATCATGCGGAGGTCTCTATCTTGCTGTTTTTTGGTAATGCGTTCCTAAGTTATGTCGTCCGGAAAGACATGCGAGAACGCAAACAAGGTCGAAGCAGTCTATCTGCAGATGGCGCCCAAGGGGCAGATCGAGCGCTCTATTGGCCGTGTTTGATCAGTCGTTGCGGTTTGGTTGCCTTCGAATTCGCTATGGTTTCGCACTGCTGTGCGATGCGACCCTCGGCGGGGCGAACCGTGCGAGTCGTAGCCTCGGGGCTCATGCCGAACGCCGGCGGTCGCATCCCGGCTGCGCCGGGAAGCCCGTGCTGCTCGCCTCGTACGGCGATGCGTAGCATCGACGCAAGATGGAGTGCCCTGCCGTTGGTCACTTAATCTTGGGCGAGCAAGATTAAGTGACTCGCACATCAGTGCGAAACCCGCAGTCGAGCCAACGCTAAAGCGCGACCGGTCCCTAAGTGACGAATGACATGAAACCGCTGTCGTCACTCCGACCCAGCCGGCTCAAGCGCCTGGAACAACGCCGTCTTGAACCGCTCAGGCGCCTCGATCGGCGGCAGATGGCCAATGCCCTCGAACGTGACGAGTTCGGCATTGGGCAGTCGGGCCACGGCGTCGCGACCGAGCTTCGGATAGTTGCCCAGTTCGGCGGCCAGTTCCGGGCTGACCAGATCCTTGCCCGGCGCGGTCTTGTCGCGGGTGCCGATCATGAGTGTGGTGGGCATGTCGATCGCCTCCAACTCGTAGATCACCGGCTGGGTATAGATCATGTCGTAGGTGGCGGCCTGCGACCAGGCCACTTCGGCCTTGTCGTCGCCTTCGTACATGCCGGCGAGCAGCTTCGCCCAGCGGTCGTAGTCGTCGTTCCAGGCGCCGTCGAAGTAGCTTTTGATCTGATAGGCCTTGATCGAGGCGTAGTCTTTTTTCATCTCGCGGGCATACCAGGCATTCATGCCGCGATAGGGCACGCCCTTGGCTTTCCAGTCCTCGAGGCCCAATGGATCGACGAGCACCAACTGATCGAGTGTGTCCGGATACATCAGCGCATAGCGCATGGCGAGCATGCCACCCATGGAATGACCGATCAGCGTGAAATGATCGATATCCAGCGAGCCGAGCAGGGCGCGGGTGTTCTCGGCCAGATGATGAAAGGTATAGCTGTAGGCGGCGGGCTTGTCCGACTTACAGAAGCCGACCTGGTCCGGCACGATCACGCGATAGCCATTGGCGGCGAGCGCTTTCGCAGTGTCTTCCCAGTAGGCGCCACAGAAGTTCTTGCCGTGCAGAAGTGCTGCGACCGGCGGATTCGTGATCTCGTCGTCCGGGGCGATATCCATATAGGCCATCTCGACGGTGCCGTTCGGGCTGTCCATCTCGAAGCGTTCTACCGGCCACGGATAGTCGTAATGCTCGAGATTGGCGCCGAGCGCAGGGGCAGTCTCTGCGTTGTCGGCGCTATCGCTCTGCGTGGCGGCGGCGAGTGGCATAGCGGCCACGGCGGCGACTATGCCCGTCGCCAGACACAGCATCGGCATCGGTATGAAACGGTCGATCACGTCGGTTTCTCGTCGTCAGAGCAGTGTTCACAGCATACTCAGTTGTGGTGCGCTGCGGGCAACCGGCTCGGAACCATCGGCGTCTGGCGGGGTTCTAAACGCGTAACCGCTGTTGTTGTGGTCCTGTTCAAAGGCTTGCCCGGGCAAGCCGTGCTTTGGGGAATCTCTTGTCGAATAGACAGCGCACATTTGTCGCGCGGGGCTTGGGTCGTCTGTGCAGCGGTATGGCCGTTGCGCTGATGGCATGCGCCGCCCAGGCGGCCGAACCGGCGCTGGTGAGCGTAGTCGAGGTCGAGCAGCGCCGTTGGCAGCAGACCGTGCCGCTGTATGGCACGTTGACCTCGCCGCGCGATGCCCAGCTTACGGCGCGCGTTGCAGGCCTGGTGGATTCCGTTGTTGTCGAGGCCGGCGATCGGGTCGGCGCGGGCGATACGCTGCTGCGTCTCGATCGTCGGCTCGAGGAGCTCACGCTCGATACGCTCAGCGCATCGGCAGACGCCGCGCGTGCCCAGGCCACCGAGGCGCGCCGGCTGCTGACCGAGTCACAGCGCTTGAGCAAGCGGGGCGCGGCGTCGGCGACGGAGCTCGAAGCCCGGCGTTCGCAGGTTGCGATGAGCGCGGCCAATCTCGAGCGTTTGCAGGCCGAGGCCGCTCGTCAGCGCGAACGCCTGGCGCGTCATGCCGTTGTTGCCCCGTTTGACGGCGTGGTGCGTGAGCGTCTGGTCGAGCCGGGTGAATATGTGGCCGAGACCACGCCGGTCGTAGGGCTTGTGGCCACGGACCGACTGCGCATGGACGTGGCCGCACCGCAGCAGTACTACGATCTGATCGCGCCCGGCATGGCCGTGCGTATTCAACCGCAGTCGCGCGCCGATCGCAGCATCAATGCCAGCGTGGCGGTCACGGTGCCGGCCTCCGACGCGATGGCCCGCAGTTTTCTTGTGCGCATGTACGTCGACAACACGGCAGGCCGGCTCACGCCCGGCATGTCGGCGAAAGTGCTGTTCGATATTCAGTCGGATGAGGCCGTGCTGGTGGCCCCGCGCGACGCGGTGGTGCGCGTACCCGGCGGTGGTGGCACCCGGATGTGGGTGGTTGAGCAGACCGACGACGGGGCGCGAGCGCGGATGCGCCAGGTCAGTCTCGGGCGCGGGGCGAACGGTTTTGTGGAAGTGCTGGACGGCCTGCGCGCAGGCGATGCGGTCGTGGTGCGCGGCAACGAAAGCCTGGGTCACGACCAGCCGGTACGCGTGCGTGCGGATCAGCGATCAGTGGGCGGCACGCCGTCGAGCGGCGCCGATTCACCGGCACGGACGTCGCGCGCGCTGCGTCTGTCGGGCCCCGGCCGCCCGGCACCCTGATGTTCGAAGCGCTGGTCAAACGCGGCACCCTCATGACCATTGTGGTGCTGCTGATCTGTCTGTTCGGCGTGCTCGCGGCCATGCGTATCCCGGTACAGATGATTCCCGACCTGGCCGTGCGCACCATTACCGTCACCACCAGCTGGCCGGGCGCGACGCCACAGGACGTCGAGAACGAGATCCTCATCGAGCAGGAGGAATATCTCGCCAACATCATCGGCCTGCAGCGCATGGTGGCCACGGCCCGCACCAGCGAGGCGGAAATCGAGCTCGAGTTTCCCTTCTCCACCGACGTCAACGAAGCGCTGATCCGTGTCACCAACGCGCTCATGCAGGTCTCGAGCTATCCCGAGGATGTGGACGAGCCGGAGGTGATCGCGGCATCGTTTTCACAGAACTCGTTCATGTATTTCAATGTGGCGCCGCTGGCTGGAAATCCGGTTGGGCTCGACATGGATTTCATGCGTGACTTTGTCGACGACGAAGTACGCCGGCGCATGGAACGGGTGCCGGGCGTGGCCGACGTGGAGGTGCGCGGCGGCGGCGAGCGCCAGATCCAGGTCTTCATCGATCCGGCGCGATTGTCGGCGCGCGGGCTGACGCTCACCGATGTTCGCGACGCCATCCGTGCCCGCAACCGGGATTTTTCCGGTGGCGACATGGATGCCGGCAAACGCCGCTACCTGATCCGTACGGTGGGCCGCTTCGACGATGTCGAAGGCCTGGCCGGCGTGGTGCTCGATCGCAGCGGCGACACGGTGACCACGCTGGGCGATGTCGCCCGTATCCAGCTCGACCATGCCGAAGTGCGCAATCTGGCCTACTTCAACGACCAGCAGATCGTGCGCCTGCTGGTTCGGCGCCAGCCCGGCTCGAACGTGATCGATATCAAGGCCGGCATGCTCGAGCTGATGCCTCGACTCAACGCCGAGTTGCTGGAACCCGCCGGCATGCGGCTGACGCTGTCCTCGGACGACGTGCGCTACGTGGCCGCTTCCATTGCCAGCGTCTGGCGCAATCTGGCGATCGGCGCGCTGCTGGCGGCACTCGTCATGTTCTGGTTCCTGCGCTCGGGCTACGCCACGCTGATTGCGGTTGTGGGTATTCCGATCTGTGCGATCTCGGCGTTCATCGGGTTATCCATCTTCGGGCGCACGATCAACGTCATTTCGCTGGCGGGCATCGCCTTTGCCCTGGGCATGACGCTGGACAACTCCATTGTTGTGCTGGAAAACATCGCGCGCCTGCGCGCCGAAGGGCGCTCGCGCTGGGATGCCGCCATCGACGGCGTGCGCGAGGTGTGGCCGGCGGTGCTGGCGTCCACGCTGACCACGATCATGGTGTTTGCGCCGGTGCTGTTCATCACCGAAAAGGCCGGTCAGCTGTATTCGGATATCTCGATCGCCATCTCCACGGCGATCCTGACCTCCATGATCGTCGCCATCGTGGTGGTGCCGACAGCCGCGGCCCGTATCCTGCCAGCGTCTGTGCGTGTGACCGATACCGCGCGCGGCGGTTTCTCGGGTGGCGTACTGAGGTTATGCGGCTGGATCGTGGCGCGGCGTGTTCGCCGCTACGCGACCATGGCCGTTATCGCGATAGGCCTGGGGCTGGGCCTGGTGTTGCTCACCCCACCGGCCGAATATCTGCCCGACGGCGAGGAGGCCAAGGCGTTTTCGTCGATGTCGCCGCCGCCTGGCTACAACCTCGTAGAACTGGCAGCGATCGGCGACGAACTGCGCGAGCGCTTCATGCGCTATGTTCCGGATGACAGCGGCAATATCCAGGCCAGCGACGGCGCGCTGCCGCCGATCGCCTATATGAACATGGATATCTCCACAGACGAGCTGCGCATCATCTCCGAGCCGGTGGAGGCCGGCGATATCGGCGCGCTCATGGCCGGCTTCAACGCCGCGTTTCTGGAATACCCGGGCATGCGCGCGTTTTCTACCACGGGCTCGATCATCTCCTCCAACGACGGCGGCACACGGGCGATCAATATCGATATCTCGGGCGCCGATCTGCCCACGATCTATGCCGCCGCCACGGCCATCTACGACCGGGCGGGTGAAGTCTTCAACGGCCCGCAGCTACTCGCCGAGCCGTCGACGCTGACCCTTGGCCAGCCGCTGCTGCGGGTAGAGCCGGACTATGTGCGCATCGCCGAGCTGGGGCTGGCCGCCGAGGATATCGGCTATGCCATATCGGCGCTGGTGGACGGCGCCTATGTCGACGAGTTCTTCTTTGCCGACGACAAGGTCGATATCTATCTCTACGACGCCGCCGGCAAGCCAGAAGACGTGGACAGCCTGTCGCGACTGCCGATCTATACCCAGGCGGCCGGCATCCTGCCCGTGATAGCGCTTGCCGATGTCGTGCCCACGGTGGGTACCGATGTCATCCGACGCCTGGACAGCCGGCGCACCGTGACCGTTCGCGTGATTCCCCCGGACAACGTGCCGCTGGAGGCCGGCGTGCGGCGTGTCAACGACGACGTCATCGGCGCGCTGCGCGAAGAGGGCGCAATCGACGCCGCACTGGCATTGGATATCTCCGGCGCCAGTGACGAACTGGAAACGACCCGTGCCGCACTTGTCGGCAACTATGCCGTCGCACTGTTGGTGTGCTATCTGCTGCTGGTCGCCATCTTTTCCCACTGGGGCTATCCGCTGCTGATCCTGACCAGCGTGCCCCTGGGTATCGCCGGCGGCATCGTGGGTCTGGCAGCATTGAACGCGGTCGGCGGCCTGCTGCCGGCGATCGGGCTGGCACCGCTGACCCAGTCCTTCGACCTGATCACCATGCTCGGTTTTCTCATTCTGGTGGGCACCGTCGTCAACAACCCGATCCTGATCGTGGAAAAGGCACGCGAGAACGTCGCCAATGGGATGTTCGCAGCGGAAGCCGTCACGGACGCCGTGGCGGTACGCCTGCGCCCGATCCTCATGACCACGATTACCACCACCTTCGGCCTGGCGCCGCTGGTGTTCCTGCCCGGCGCCGGCACCGAGCTCTATCGCGGCCTGGGTGCGATCGTGATGTTCGGCCTGCTGTTCACGATGGCTACGACCGTGACCTTCCTGCCGGCACTGCTGACCGGCGTTATGGCTTTCAGCGAGCGTCGGAGGGCAGACACCGTCCGTAAAGAAACGCTGATGCGCGTTGATAATTAAGAGGATTTTATCTGCAGATCACACAGATGACGCAGATTTGAAGACCGAAGAAAAGCCTTTAGGCTTTTTATCTAGTCGGCCAGATCTGCGTAATCTGTGGACAAGCCTTGCCGCTACGGCCACCGAGTCACTACCGGCAGCACTTGAAAATGTTCGCAGGCAGACCGATGTAGATTGCACGCAATGAAAGTGTTTGCTGTGGCTCAGTCCTCTGCAGGCTCGACCCGGATCATCAAGGAGCTTCTTGTGAGCGATCTTTTCCAACCCTGGACCATCGGCGACGTCACCTTCCGCAACCGGATTTTCGTCTCTCCCATGTGCCAGTACTCCGCCGATGACGGCATGCCCAACGACTGGCATTTCGTGCATCTGGGCAGCCGCGCGGTCGGCGGCGCCGGTATGGTCATGCTGGAAGCTACGGCGGTGACCGCAGACGGGCGCATCTCGCCCGGAGATCTGGGCATCTGGAGCGACGAGCACGTGGCCGAATACCGTCGCAACGCCGATTTCATCAAGTCGCAGGGTGCGGTCGCCGGCATCCAGCTGGCGCACGCGGGCCGCAAGGCCTCCTGTGGTGCGCCGTGGGACGGCGGCAACCAGCTCGACAAGGCCAGCGGTGGCTGGAACACGGTCGCACCCAGCGCGATCGCCTTCCGCGATGCGGATGTGCCGCCGCGTGCGCTGAGCACTGACGAACTCACCGAGATTCGCGACGCGTTCGTGGCCGCCGCCGAGCGTTCGCTGGCCGCAGGCATGGACGTCGTCGAGTTGCACTGTGCCCACGGTTATCTGCTGCACGAGTTCCTGTCGCCGCTGTCCAATCAGCGCGACGACGAGTACGGCGGCAGCCTTGAGAATCGCGCTCGTTTCCCGCTGGAAGTCGTGCGCGCGGTGCGCAACGTGTGGCCCAAGAACAAGCCGCTTTTCGTACGTATTTCGGCCACCGACTGGGAAGACGGCGGCTGGGATCTCGACCAGAGCGTGCAGTTCGCACACTGGCTCAAGGAAGCGGGCGTGGATATGGTCGACTGCTCCGGTGGCGGCAATACGCCGACCGCGAAGATCCCGGTGGGCCCGGGCTATCAGACCGATTTCGCCGAGCGTATCCGGCGCGAGGTCGGTATTGCGACCGGCGCGGTGGGCATGATCACCAACCCTGTGCAGGCCGAGCATATTGTGCACTCCGGCCAGGCCGACTGCGTGTTGCTGGCCCGCGAACTGTTGCGCGACCCGTACTTCCCGCTGCGCGCCGCCATGGAACTGCACGGCGACGACAACGCCACGCCGCCGAAGCAGTACGCCCGCGCGTTCAGCTAAGAATAGATCGACTGCTGATCGAGATAAGCCTCGGGCGAGCGATCGTCCGGGGCTTTTTTGTGTCGGCCGCGAGCACGAACGTCACCGATCGGCAGTACGCCTGCCGCTGAACACAAACAGGGCAGCCCATGCTCGAATCATCGAAAGCATGCGGCCATGACAGGTCGTCACGCTGCGTCGTCTGCGGACTCCTACGGCCCTAGGGCCTGTTGCCATTTCGTACGAGACCGCGCCAAGGGCTGTTTTGCGGCAAGACGAGGCGTCAGCACGTGCCGCGTAGTCATTCTACTCAAGCGTGCTGCAACGCTGTATTGCCGCAAAACAGCCCTCGTCCCGAAGGGTTGGGCCTCAAATCGCCTCAGACGGCGTTGCAAGTCTTGGTCGTGGCCAGCCACGACTGGCGACTCGCGCCTTGCCTGAGACGATTTGAGGACGCCAACGCGGCGCTCGAACGAAACGGCAACAGGCCCTAGTCTAGCGTGACAGATGCGCTTGCGTTCATCTGCAGTCGCCGCCGTTCGGATTGGCAGCGATCGAGTGCGCTTCGCGTTATAATTGCTTGATGCCACGACCACGTTTCATTCCCGATAATTTCATACTGGCCTTGCTTGCTGCAATCGGCGTGGCCACGCTTTTGCCGATCTCGGGCCAGCCGGCCGAGTATTACGGCTATTTCACGACCTTTGCGATTGCGCTGCTGTTCTTCCTGCACGGTGCCAAGCTCTCGCGTGACGCGGTGTACGCGGGGGCGACCAACTGGCGGCTGCATCTGTGCGTGCTGATCGCCACATTCGTGTTGTTCCCGTTGATCGGGCTGGCGTCGCGGCCGCTGCTGCTGGAATGGCTCACGCCCGAGTTGTTCGCCGGCCTGCTGTTTCTGTGCGTGCTGCCTTCTACCGTGCAGTCGTCGATTGCGTTCACTTCGGTTGCGCGTGGCAACGTACCGGCCGCGGTCTGCAGTGCCAGCGCATCGAATCTGCTCGGGGTGTTCATCACACCGTTGTTTGCTGGCCTGCTGATCACCACGCAGGGCAGTGCCGGGGTGTCGCTGGACGCCGTCACCTCGATCCTGCTGGAGATATTATTGCCGTTCGTGGCCGGTCAGATTGCTCGCCGCTGGATCGGTGACTGGGTGGCGGCGCATCCGAAACTGGTCAAGTTCGTGGATCAGGGCTCGATCGTGCTGGTGGTTTATGGTGCGTTCAGCGCTTCCGTAATCGAAGGGCTCTGGCAGCAGATGCCGCCGACCTCGCTGGCCGTCCTGCTCGGCGTCTGTGCGGTACTGCTGGCACTGGTGATGCTCATCACTTTCGCCGTGGGCCGGCGGTTCTTTTCTCGTGAGGACGAGATCGTGCTGGTCTTCTGTGGCTCCAAGAAAAGCCTGGCCAGCGGTATACCGATAGCCAAGGTACTGTTTGCGGGCAGCACGCTGGGTGCGGTGGTATTGCCGCTCATGATCTTCCATCAACTGCAGCTGCTGGTGTGTGCGGTGATCGCGCGTCGTTATGGTCTGGCTGCTGATGCGGCGGACGCGAACAGGTCAGCGGCTGCGGCCGGTCAGACGCGCTAGCCATCGCCCGGCTCAACGACGCATCTGCGCTGGCCCGGCGCAGCTGGGGCATCGCCGCCATTGCGTTTCTGGGCGGTGTGGGTGGTGGCGCCGTGTTTCCGATTCTGCCGGTGATAGGCCTGGAACTCGGTATTTCGGGGTTCATGGTGGGGCTGATTCTGTCGGCCAATCGGATTACGCGCCTGGGCTTCAACCCGCTGACCGGCAGTCTGCTGGACCGCTTTGGCGCGCGTTGGCCGGTAGCGATCGGACTGGTCATCGAGGCGATCGGTACGCTCCTGTTTTCGGTGGGGCTGTTCTCGCAGCACCCGGCGGCCTGGTTTCTGGCCGGTCGTATCATCTGGGGCGTGGGTTCGTCGCTGCTGCTGGTGGGCGCATTGGCGGCCGTGATGGCCATCGCGCCCGCCGAGCGCCGCGGCGGGATGACGGCACGTGTGCGCACCGCGATCAGCCTGGGTATTCCGGCGGGCCTGGTGATCGGCGGACTTGTGGCCGATCAGGTCTCCAACAACGCGGCCTTTCTTGTCGCCACCGCCTTGAGTGCCGTGGGCGCGGTGGCCGCGGTGTTTCTCCTGCCCAATCGTCGCGGCGCCGACAAGCCGGCCGCGGGCGCCGACGCGGACGACGCTCAGAGCGGCGGCGCCTGGCGCGTGCTGTTCGGCATGCCCACCCTGCGCATCATCTTTGTGGCCAACGCGCTGTTGTTCATGGCTGTGTCGGGCGTGCTGCTGGCGACGGTGGCGGTCGTCGTGGACAGCCGCCAGCTTTATCTGTTCGGCATGAATGCGCAGGGCAGCTCAGGGCTGTTGCTGGCCGTGCTGATGGCCGCCCGCGCGAGCACCTCGCTGGCCAGCGGACGGGTGCTGGATCGCAGCATGCGGCGCACTCGGCTGCTGCTGCCGTCGATGGCGCTGGTGGCCGTCGGCTTTGTTGCGTTGGGCCAGGCAACGAATGTGGTCACCGCGGCGATCGCGCTGTTCGTGATTGGCGCCGGCTCGGGCGGGCTGACCATCCCCCTGATCACGCTGCTGGGTGATGTATCGCCGCGCCATCTGCATGGGCGGGCCTTGTCGATCTATCAGTGGTCCAGTGATTTCGGCGGCGCGCTCGGCCCGATGCTCGGGCTGGAGCTGGGTCGATATCTTGGCTACGGCTGGACTTACGGTGCCGTCGGCCTGGTCGTACTCGGCATGAGCCTGCCGCTGATGCGTCTTGTACGCGATGAGCGCGGGCGCGGCTGAGAGATTCAGCCGGGCTCCACGCATGGCCCTAGCTTTGCGTAGCGAGCGGTTTGCGGCTGGCAACGTTGCCGTCGGCGTCGACAAAAACGGTCGCGGCCTGAATGCGATCAGCGCTCACCTCGAGTGCGACATGATGGCGACGGGTGCCGTCGGCCTCGATACGCGGCACGCGCGCGGCGTTGATATACAGCGTCTGGCCGTCATCGACACACGTCTGGCGCCACTCGCCGGTGTGCTTGCTCCTGTGGTGCATATGCCCGGCGAGCACGGCACGCACGCGATGCCCGCTTGAGCGGGCGTAGTCGATAGCGCTGCGCAGGTCCGGATCGCCGAAATCGCCGTGCTCGGGCGCGAAATCGCAGCCGAACGGCGAGTCGGGCGTGCGGCCCAGCCCGGCCGGGCCGTTGTGGGCGACGAAGATCAGATCGCGCGGCGAGGCATCGACGAGCCGTTCGAGACGCGCCGCGCTGGACGCGAAATCGGTCACGCCGAAGCGTGTTTTCAGATAATGCCGATAATAGAAGCGATCGCCGCCCATGGCATGCGGCCGGCCAATAACCAGGCCGAGATCGTCAGCCAGCGTGGCCTGTGTATAGCCGCCCAGACGAACCGGCGCCATGGCCTGTTGCATGCGACGCACGCGTCGCGTCATGCCGATGGCACCCAGCCGGCGCATGAGCGGCCGGCCTTTCAATTCGGCGAGCAGCTGGGCCATGGTCACGCCGTCGTGATTGCCCGGAATGGCCCAGGCCGGCGTGGTGAGCGCAGACAGTTGGCGCGCGACCGGTTCGGCGTTGGTCACGCGGGCAAAGTCGCCCACGAACAGCAGCATGTCGTAGCCGGCCTGATTGAAGAACGCGGTATCGCGCTCGTCCCAGAAGCCGTGAATATCGCCGATGACGCCAAATCGCATCCCGGTCTTTTACGGTGTGGCCGGCGGCGCGTCAACCGCGGAGCGAGGCAACGTGTCGTATTCCGTGGGAATGTCGCCGGTGGCGATGCGCCGAGACGATGAGCGCCGCGGTTGGCATCAGCACCATGTCGGCCAGCAGCGATGCAGATGTTCGGTCGGGCCGCGCGGGCGGCTCGGAGGCGGGCATCGGCAGTAGCCTGTCGGGGGCGCCATGGTGCAGATCTCTACCGCGATATACGCAGGCGACTTATTGGTCAGGCCCGGCGCCTATCCGGTGGTTGCAGTACTCGACCATGCTCTGTCCCGAGTCGGGGCCGGTGTCGGCGAACTCGACGCGCTCGCCGTCGCGATAGAGCGGACACGCCTTGAGCCTGCCGTCGTCATCAAACATCGTCCACAGGCCGCTGCGCTGACCGTCGGTGTCGTAGTCGCCGGTCTCGACCGGATAGCCCCACTGGTTGACGGCCTGCCAGCTGCCCACGCGCTCGCCGTTGTCGTAGGTGCCCTGCCAGCGCCGGGTACCACGGCCGCTCTCGATCCAGGCGCCGTGTTTCACGCCGTCGACATAGCGGCCCTTGTCGAGCACTGCGCCGTTGTCGGCGTAGAGGACGTTTTCTCCGTCCCGGATGCCGTGGTCGTAATGGGTCGACTCGATCAGTTGATCGCCGGCGGTGACCCGGAAGACGCCGTCGCGCTGGCCGTCGACATACTGGCCTTCGCTGCGCAGGCCGTTCGAGGCGATCTCGTAGAACCGGCCGTCGCGCTTGCCCTGGACCCAGGTTGTCGAGCGAACCGGTTTGTCGTCGATGGTCTCGATCTGAACGCCGTCGCGCCGACCCGCGTTGTCGTATGGGATATCGATGGTGTGGCCCGGGCTGTAGGTTTCGAAATAACGTCCGACGCGATGCGTGCCGCGTAGTTCACGGCGATAGGTCAGCTGGCCGTCTGTATCGAAGCGGACTTCGATTTCGTGGGCCTGGCCGGGGAAGCGTGTTATCCGCGTGTAGAGATCGCCGTCGTCGTTGAAATATTCGTGGATCTTGCGCGGTTTGTCGTCCGCGCCGGTGGTATGACGCACGCGTGATTTCGGCTGGCCTGTCTCCGGGTTGTATTCGGTTTTCGTGATCGGATCGCTGTTGGCGTCCAGGATCACCTCAACGGTAACCCGGTCGGCGGCGTCGTAACGGCGAACGATCTGCTCGCCTACGCGTTTGCCGGCGCGATAGTGCGACAACTCACGCAGCTGATCGGCGCGCTTGTCGTGCCAGTAGCGGGCCGGGCCGTCCTGCTTGCCGTCGACATAATGCACTTCGCTGATTGCGACGCCGCCGCGATACTGGCGCATCCAGCCGTGGGCTTTGCCGTGTCGATATTCCCCGCGGCTGGTGAGCGCGGGTGTGGAGCCGATACTGAATTGCTTGGTCAGGCCGTCGAGCTGGTCGTCGTGATATTCCTCGGTGCGGCGCAGCTTGCCTTGTACGTACTGGGAATGAATGCCTTCGCGCTTGCCGTTCTCGTACTCCGTGGTGGTGTAGATCTCGCCGTGCAGATACTTGCGTGCCTCGCCGTCGATCTCGCCGTCGCGGTAGAGCGTCTCACTGTCGAGCAGGCCCTGTTCATCGAACGTCGTCGCCAGACCCTGCTGGCGGGACTCGGCGTCGGTGGTGCCGACCTCGCTGAGCCGATGCTCGCCCTCCATGCGATACAACTCGTAATGGCCGATCCAGGTGGCATCGGTAGCGCCGGCTTCCGGTTCGGCCACATAGCCGCGCATGCGCAGGGCGTCGTCGCGGATACGGCGCAGCTCGGCCGGCCAGCCGATACCGTCGCGCTCGTCGGCGATGCGCAGGCGATAGCTCGCACGGGCCTGGTCGTCGATCGGGTACAGGCCGTCGTCGAACCAGAGCAGGGTCTCGGCCTGGGCGGCGATGGTCGGGGCCAGCAGGAGGCCGATCACAAGCAGGGTACGGGAGAGAGTCGTCATGGAATGGAAGTCTCGTGGGTGTGAGGCGCGCGCCAGCCAGACAGGCGCGCCAATACGAGGTGTCCTGTGCGCAAGGCGGTCTGCGAGCGTAGCGTTGGCGGGGCTACGAGGCGCGATATATGCTGATGAGCCATTGCCACCGACCTGTATAAGGACCAACGATGACCGATTGGATCGAGCCCGTGACGCTGACCGGGCGCGACGTGATTCTGGAGCCGCTGGGCGCCGAACACGCGCCGGCGTTGGCCGAGGCGGTGGCCGACGGGCAACTCTGGAATCTCTGGTATACGTTCGTGCCGGCGCCGGACGCGGTCGATGCCTATATTCAGGCGGCGCTGGCCGAGAACGCGGCCGGCGGCCTGGCGTTCGCGGTGCGTGATCGCGCCAGCGATACGGTGATCGGCTCGACGCGTTATTGTCATGTCGATGCCGACAACCGGCGGTTGGAGATCGGCTATACCTGGTATGCGCGGCGCTTTCAGCGCAGCGGGATCAACAGCCAGTGCAAGCGCTTGCTGCTCGCCCATGCGTTCGAAGCGCTCGGCGCGATCGCGGTGGAGTTTCGTACCCACTGGCACAACCGTGATTCGCGTGCGGCGATTGCCCGCCTGGGCGCCAAGCAGGACGGCGTGCTGCGTAATCACAGCCGCAGCGCCGACGGCGTCTATCGCGACACGGTCGTATTCTCGATCATCGATCACGAATGGCCGGCGGTCCGCCAGAACCTGGATTTCCAGCCGGCCCGTTTCGACGCCGTGCAGGCCTGAGTCGGCTGCGCGTGTAACCCGACCGCGGGCCCCGACGCGCAGGCCGCCGGCCGCGGCCCCGGATAGGGCAACGCGGCGACGGGTTGAGCCCGGTTCGTCGGGCCGCGTCATGCCTGGTCGTCTGAAAGGGCTTTAGCGGCGGCCGCGTCGGCCGGCTCGCCGTGATTCATCTGCCAGCGGTCGATCGTGCCGTCGCTGCGATGATCGGCCTGTTCGCCGTGCAGCCGGCCCTGCTCGTCGTAGCGGCGCCATTCATAGTGGCCGTCATAGGCCTGGTCGATCTGCAGGCCGCTCTTGTTGCCGGCCACGACTTCCTGGCGATAGATTATCTCGCCGTCTGCGCTGTAGCGCGTATCGATACGATGCGACGTGTCGGAGAAGATGATGCGGCGGGTTACGAGATGGCCGCGGTTGTTGAAGGTTTCGCGGATACGCTGCTCGCGGCCCTGCTCGTCGGTGTCGATTCGCTCCTCGACCTCGCGCGGGCTGCCCTTGATCGGCCAGAACTGGGTCCGTCGCAGCCGGCGCCCGTCGTCGCCGATGACGCGCTCTTCGTCGAGATAGGCGCCGCTATACTCCTGCAGGAGTCCGCGCACCTTGTTGTCGCGATAGTGATAGACCGCGGTGAGGTGGCCGCCCGCATGTTCGGGATCCGACCATTTGCGTTGAATGCCGTTCTTCTTGCCGTCGACATACTGGGTTTCCTGCAGTAATGCGCCTTCGAGCGACCAGAGGCGTTGCCAGCCGTCGAGCTTGCCGTCGCGATAGTGGCTGCGGCGGGTGAGCACCTGCGGCGAGTGCGTATCGCCGTACTGTTCGACCACGCCGTCGATCTTGTCGTTATGCAGTTCGGTGATCTTGCGCAGGCGCCCGTCGTAGTAAGTGGTCTGGATGCCTTCGCGCTGGCCGTCGACCAACGGCGTGACATGACGCAGCTCGCCGTGGATATAGCGCCGGCCCATGCCCTGCATCACGCCGTCGACATACGGTGTTTCGTAGGCGAGATAGCCGTCCCGGGTAAAGCCCACGGCCAGGCCGTTGCGTTCGCCGGCCATATTGCGGGTGCCCACTTCCTCGAGCCTGTGCTCGCCGGCGAATCGGTAGAGCTGGTAGGCGCCCACCCATTTCTGATCGGCATCGCGCAGATCCGGCGTCGAGCTGTAGCCGCGAAAATGCAGCTGGTCGTAGCGGATGCGGCGGATCTCGACGGGCCAGCCGGGGCCGTCGCGCTCATCGCCCACAATGGCCTTGCGGGTGGCTTGTGCCCTGGCCACGGCTTCGAAGCCATCGTCGAGCCAGTAGATTTGGGCCGCGAGCGCGAGGCCGGTCTGCAGCGCCAGCGCCACGGCGAGCGCCGTCTGGAGCCCGCGGCGGTGCATCGCGTGCTTCATTTCAGGCCCTCGAGATGGTTATGCCATTGTTTTTCGATCGGCGCGCCGGAGAACGTCACCGACTTCACCTGGTCGATCCGGCCCCAGAAACGAATACGCCCGGCGTCGTCCAGATAATCGCCGACGCTATGGTTGGCGCCTTCGACGCGCCAATCGTCGAGCTTCATGTCCGGCGTCATGTGCTTGAGCATGGGCCGCACGAGGTCGCCGTGATTGTCGAGAAAGCGATGGCTGTCGAAAAAGCGTGATGCCTTTTGGGTGGGATCGATATCGCCGTCGATCACGGCCTCGATGGCGATCAGCCAGGGCTTGTCGCTGGTGTCGTTGATCTGGCGTGTCTGCCAGGCCGGCTGGCCGGGACAACGCAGGGTGGTGGTGACATCGATGCCGTAGAAATAGACCCGCACGCCATCGTCAGTCATCAGCTGCCACGGCGCGGTGGCGGGATGTTCGCCGGTGCGACGGCTGCCGATACCGAAACCGGAGGCACGCTCGTCGTCGGGGCGCCAGACCAGGGCATGGCCGGACTCGGACGGGGCGTCGGCGCTCAGTTCACAGGCCGAGCCGACGCCGATGGGCAAACGCATGGTCAGCTGATTTTTGCCGGCGCCTTCGGGGGCGACATCGTCCAGGCTCAGCGAGGGGGCGTCGGGGAGCTCGTCGATATACAGCTCGCGCGTCTCCGGCGGCGGCAGTTCGCGGTTGGAATAACGCTGCTGCCGGCTGGTGAAAGTTATATCGTGGCGGCTCGGCTCGGGCATGCGCTTGTACAGCGCCAGGCCGAAGGCATCGCCATCGCCCTTGACGAGAATCTGCTGGACCCAGGCATCGGGCGCGTCGACGCGCGCGAGTAGCGTGCGGTCCGAAGGTGTCAAGCCCTCATGGGCGCGCGCGCTGATCCGGGCCGACAGGCCACGGGCAAAGGTTGCACTGCTGTCGTAGATATAGAACGCCTGCTCGGTACCGGTCAGGGTCAGAAGCCAGCCGTCTTCAGTGGGCACCGCGCGGGCCTGGGCGCCGCCGTCATGCACTTCAGTGGGCGTATCGGCCAGTGGCAGTTCGATATGGCCGGGTTCGGCCGGTGACGCATAATCGAGCCGCGTCTCGACTGTCGCAATGCGATCCAGCTGTGGATCCTGCCAGCCCATCGGCAGCAGGCGCACGGCGGTGTTCATGGTGCCCTGCGAATAGTCGGGCCCGATCGACTCCAGTACCAACGGGATATCGAGCGTCTTGCCGTCGGCGTCGCGCAGGGTAAGGCTTTTGAGCGTGGACATACCCAGATGGGCGTCGACGGGTATGTCGTGCGCCAGCGTGAGCACCAGCGCATGGTCGGCTTCGTCGATAGCGAAACTCGCATCGGCCGTGGCGAACGGTGTTTTGGCGGGCTTGACCATGGGCCGTTTGTCGGCCGCGGCCGGGCCGTGTGGTAGCGGGAGGTCGACGCCGTCCGGTCGTTGGCTCACGCGGGCCGCGGCTCGCAGGTATTCGAGCCCGTCCTTGAGCGAGCCCAGCGCGGGATCGTCGACGGCGCGCATGGTCATCACCGTATGTATGTGGCCGGTCTTGCCCTCGTTCTTGACGTCCTGTTCGCTGATCAGCGTCAGCGCGTCGATCCAGCCGCCGTCGCGATCCAGGCGCATGCGCCCGTGGACCGCGGTGACGCGCGCGCTCGCGCCGCCGATCGGCGTATAGGCGGTGGGCTTGTCGTCGGCGCGGATGAGCGTGACCGTCACGCTGTTGGCGGTGACGGTCTCTACCGTCAGCTTAAGCGCCGGCATGCCCTGAAACGCCTCGACCGTGATCTGTGCGCCCTCGCGGGTCGGTACTTTCTGGGTGAGCGACGGTGGCGCCATCTGCTGTTGGAACTGCTCGGTCGGCGCGTTGCCGACGTGTTCGGTGAACTCATCCCAGGCGTTTTTGTTAACCGCGCTCAGGCGCGTATCGCCGCTAGTGCGGTCCATGATCAGATTGAAGCCATCACTCATGAGATCGACGACCGGCGTGCCGCGCAGCTTGTCCCGTTTTGCGCTGGAAAGCATCGAGAAGCCATCACCGTCTTCGACGTGGATGAAGCGCGGCTCGATATGCATCTTCAACGTCGGCCCCGCGGCGTCGACGCGATAGCGCATCACGCTCTGCATGATCAGCGATTTGCTATTCAAGGCGTTGGGCGTGTCGTTGCCTTCCCGGACATGCGCGATCACGCCGATACGATAGTCGCGTTGATCGCCCTTGGCCGGGTCGAAGGTGACGCCCGTGGACGGCCAGAACAATATCGCAGCCATACCAGCCGCGATGAGCGCCAATAAAGCGACAAGGGCGAGAACCAGTTTTTTAGTCGACACGTACAACTCCCCATGGGGCAAACGAAAAAATCAAATAAGTCGAGGTCATCGAGCGTGCCGCGGACGTCGGGCCCGGGGTGCGCTCGGCGACACGCCGCTTCGAAGGTGACGCGTGGCGCGCCGGGCCTTGGGCTCGAACGCTCGGCGCCTGGTCGCCACGGTGCTGCGGGCCGTCGCCACGTGCTATCGCGCCAAGGTCAAGGCAGCGACCGCTGATGCGGCGGTCGTCCGCGTGCTGGGTTCGTGGCAACGGCCGGTGACGATCCTCATAGCGTCGGGCTTAGCGGGTGAACGTCAGTTCATGCGTGGTCGCCTTCCCCTGTGCCGGGTATAGCGCGAGTGCGAATGCGTCGACGTCGCCCTCGATCTGGTACTGCTGAATCCAGGTGTCGGGATCGTCGACGCTGTCGAGCAGGGCCTGATCCGTAGGTGCCATGCCGTTGTCGGGCCGGTCGCTCGTGATCGCCGAGCTGCCTTTGAACACCGCAGTGTTGTCGTAGGTGTAATAGGTCGTGTAGGTCCCGGTCAGGGTCACGAGCCAGCCGTTCTGGATCGGTAGGGCTTCGGCATGCGCCGGTCCGTGTTCGAGTTCGGTGGCGATGTCCCGCAGCGGCAATGTCACGTAGGTTGGCGCGCCGACCGGCAGGTAGGTGAATGTCGCCTCGACCTCGGCGATATCGCTCAGCGGGGCTCGGTGTCCGTCCAGGGCCAGCAGGTGTATGCGCGAAGTCGACTTTTTGTCGTAGTCCCGCCCGATCGATTCGAGAACGAAGCCGATATCCAGCGCTTTGCCGTTCGCGTCGCGCAGCGTGAGCGCATCCAGCGTCGGTTGATCGATCCTGATGTTTTCGCCGTTGTGGTGCCGAATATCGAGCACGAGCGCGCCGTGCTCATTGTCGATATGAAAAGCGGTTTCGGCATCGGCGAGCGGGTTTTCCGGCGTGTCGATCACCGGCCGCTCTGGAGCGTCAGCGGCGGTCTTGGGCAGGTACATGTCGTAGCCGGCCAGCGCGGCCTGCATGGCATTGGTCTTGAACACCTGAAGACTGTCGTACATGGAACCGGTGGCCGGATCGTCGACGGCCCGCATGGTCACCACGCTGTGCAGTCGCTCGGTTCGCCCGGCGCGCGCAACCTGCCGATCGCTGATCAGCGTCATGGCCTTGATCCAGCCGCTGCTGCGATCGATACGCAGGCGCCCGTGGACAGAGGTCACGGGTGTGTTCCCGGCGTGGGCGCTATGAGCCTGGGTTGCAGCCGCGGTGTCGGCGGCGCGCACGATGGTTGCGGTGACGCTGTCGCGATCCACGCGCTCGACGGTCAGGTGCAATGCGGGCATGCCATGGAAATGCTCGATGGTGACCTGCGCGCCCTTATCGGCGGGTATATTCCGGACCACGGCCGGTGCGAGTATCAGTTGCCCGAGCTGCTCGAGCGGTACGTCGGTTTGTTCGGCAATCGCCTGCCAGGCCTTGCGGTCCCCGGCCTCGAGCTGCGTGGCGCCGCTCTCGCGCGCTATGGTCAGTTCGAAGCCGGTGTTCATCAGACGGGCGACCGGGCCGTATTCGGGCGCGCTCGGCTGTGCGCTCGACAGCAGAATCCGCTCTTCGTTCTCGGCCTGCATGAACCGCGGCTCGACATGCATTTTCAGCGCTGGCCCGTTGGCATTCACGCGATAGCGCATCACGCTCTGGAGCGCGAGCCACTGGCCGCTCGACGAACGTTTTCCGCCATCGACCTGTACGCGCATGCCCACACGGTAATCGTGTGGCTCGCCCGGCGCTGGGTGGAAGGCGATCTCTGCGGGTGCCGCGAACGCGACCGCGGCAGTGGTGCTGGCGATGAGCGCCATAAGGGCAATCAAGACCAGGATCGGTTTTCTACTCGACACGCGAAACTCCCCAAAAATGAAATCAGATCCGTGTAGGTGATGCCGTGGCCTGTCCACGGCTTGCGCGCGGCGCGTTCATGGCGATTCGCGGCGTCTGAATTCGACCGTGTATTTGCGGGGCTCGCCCGGCGTGATGCGCTCCAGCGGGTATGCGGCGGGCGCGTGATCGGCCTGCACGCGCACCGTCTCGATCTCGGCGCTCGGGCTGTCGACCCTGGCCAGAAGGCGGGCTTCGCCCGCGCTCACCCAACTGTCGCGGGGCGCGACCCCGGCGACGGCATGGACTCCGGGCGCAGCTCTTGCCCAGCTGCTGTGATAACCGTAGCCGTCGCGGTTTTCGAGCCGCAGCCACCACACGTTGTCGGCCTCGGCGTCGGGCTCGACGCTGACCCGTGCGGGGCCATTGGCCAGCTCATGGCGCTGGTCGTCGAGCGCGATCGTGACGATCTTCGATTGCGGCTTGCGATAAGTCAGCCGGGCCTCGGCGCGGGCCACCGGGTCGAAAATCGCGGGGTCGCCGTCAAGCGGCGCATAGATGAACAGCCGTCCGTCCTCGAAGGTCTTGTAATCCCAGGACGGCACTATCCCGGTCAGCGCGATCGGCAGTTCGACCGGCCGGTCTTGGCTGTCGTAAAGAGCGAGATCGGTCAGCGCCACTGTATGCAGCGGCAGGCGCGTGTCCGCTTCGTCGAAGCGCACCCCCAGATGCAGCTGACTCAGCCGGACGCTGAGCGTGGATTTGCGCTTGTCCAGCGCCGGGTCATTCACCGCCGGATCGGGCTGGCGGGTATCCGTCGCGCTCTGTCGCAGTTGGACATCGCGGGGTTTTTCATCGGTCGCGCCCCAGAACGGGTCGGAGAGTGTGTTCATGTCGCCTGTGACCAGGTTGCGCCGGCGCCGCGCCCGGGTGACGCGGTCGATGGCGACGGGCCGGCCGTCGTACTGGGCGTGGTCGCGGCGCACGAGGGTCAAAGATTCGATCCAGCCATCGTTACGGTTCAGGCGCACGCGCCCGAGCAGGCGCGGCGCGGTCGCTTTGCTGGGCTCGTTGTCGCGGTCAGCGGCGCGCGTGCGGTCGGTGGATTCCAGTCGGATCGTGAGCGCGTCGTCGTCGACCTGCTCGACGGTAGCCCGGATATTCGTGAGCCCGCGATAGCGTGCGAGCAGGTGCTGGGCGCCGACGCGCGCGCCCAGATTGGCGGCCAGCTCCGGTGGCAGCGCCGGTACGATGAGTTGATCGACAATCGGGTTGCCGGCGGGCGCATCGACCTTGTCGGCCAGGGCGGCCAGTGCTGTGCTGCGCGGGCGCGCCAGTGCGAGGCGGCCGTCGCCGTCGAAGGGCATGTCGAAACCGTCGCTTTTCATGCGCTGCACATCGTTGGTGGAATACAGCGCGGCGAGCCTTGTGGTGAACAGGAACTCGTCCTGATCCCGGGCATGGAGCGCAAGTGGCGTGATGTGCAACTGGCGGGCGTCGCCGAAATCCTCGACGCGGTAGCGCATGAGTCCATAGGCCTGGACCCAGCGACCGGTCGGATCGGCGTTGTCGCCGCGCTCGCGTACGGCAACCCGTTGGCCGACCTGATATGCCACCGCCGTACCGGCGGACGGCGCAAAGGCCAAGCCACCGGCGCGCTGTGCCGCCAGTGCCCAGGCTGCAACGCCTGCCACGGCCACGGCGAACAGGCCGCTGACTAGAACGATCGATCGCTTCATGGTTGTGGTGCCTTGTTTGCGTCGGCCCGGCGTTTGGCGGCGTTCGGCCAGTGCCGCGTGACGGCGGGCGGCTCGAAGTCGAGCATCACCAAGCGGGCCACGTTGCCCCAGACCGGAATCTGGCCGCTGTCGTCCACGTAGTCGGGTATGCCGTGTTGCTGCGATTCCCCGGCCCATTCGCCGGGCGTGTCATCGGCCTTGGCAGCCCGCAGCATGGGCCGCAGCGGCCGGTCGTCGGCGTCCAGAAACTGCACATGATCGAAATAATCGGCAGCCGAGCCAGTAGATTGAGGCCAGCGGCCGGTCAACGTGTAGAGATCGAGGTGCCAGGGCGTATCGCCGGTCACGGCGACGCTGCGCCAGCTCGGCGTGCCGGGACAGATCAGCACCGTCTCCAGCGGCAATTTGCGCACGTCGGCATGCGCACCGTCCGCGCGCGTCAACTGCCAGTGCTGCATGTCCGCGCCCGCTTTGGGCTGCGGTGTCTTGCGCCAGAGCCGAGTCGGCATATCCGGCCGATCGACCCAGGCACTGAGGCCGCATTGCGCATCGAGGCCGACCGGCAATTCCATCTGCAGGCCGCCGCGGCCGTCCGGTTCGGGCGCAAGCGTGTCCAGCGACAGATCGCGGTCGCTGTGCAGCGGTTCATTCAGATGCCGGGCTTGCCCCGGCGCGACGCGGCGCACCATCGTCGGGTCGACGAAACGCAGGGTTTCGGTCTGTTCCACCGTGCCGTTGTCAGCCGCGAATACCGTGAGCTGGAGCGCGGGCCGGTCGGCCTCGATGCGCAGCGTCTGGATCCAGGCATGCGGATTATCGGTACGCGCGAGCATGATCTGATCGGCCGGCGTCTGCCAGCTGTCTGAATCCTGTATCCAGCCCTGGCCGTCGGCACCATCCAGGGTGGTGGCATCGAGCCAGTAGAATTGCCGCCCGCCGCTCGATAGCGTCACCTGCCAGGAGTTTTTGTCGCCGGCGATCGGCATCGCCACGGCCCGCGCGTCGCCGTGCTCCAACTCCTGGCGCTGATCGTCGAGGGTGAGCGTGGTCGGCGTGCCGGGCCTGAGGCGGCGATAGCCAAACTGAGCGCGGACTTCGGCGACAGCCCGCAGGTCGGTGTCGTCCCAGCCCAGAGGCACAAGATCGAACAGCCAGCCGTTGTCGTCGTCGGTAATGTACTGCGCGTCGTTGAAGGCCAGCGGAATCTCAAGGGCCCGACCGGCAGCGTCAAACGCCGTGGCGTTTCTCAGTTGCAGGCTGCCATAGGGCAAACGGGCAGCGTTGCCACGCTCCAGCCGCAAGGCGAGATGCCGACGGCTGGCCCACAGCGTCTGGGGTTCGTCGCCCGGTTCAAGGCGTTGTGGCGGTTCATGCATCGGCGGCGGCGTAAACACCCCGCTGTACTGGCCGAGCGCAAGATCGCCGCCCCAGATCAATGTATTCGGCAATCGGCTAAAGCCGTTCAGCGGTGTCGACACGTCCCCGGCGAGTGGGTTGTCGGTCTGATGTGCATAGGTGATCGAGCGCATCGTCGCGGCCTTGTCGCCCACGGCCATGCGTAGATGCACCACCAGCGTCATGTCGCTGATCCAGCCGTGCGCCCGGTCGACAATCATGCGCGCAGCCACGTGCACGTCAGATACATCGATGTCGTCGGTCGGCGGGGCCATGCGCTGGATGAGCGCAGAGTCGGCCGATAGTTCATCGAAGTCGCCGGATACGCTCAGCCAGGCGCGCTTGTCGTCGAGCCGATCGACGACAAGCGTCAAGCCCTCGAGGCCCTGGAAAAAGTCGAGCGTGGTCTGTGCGCCTTCGCGCGCCGGGATGCCCGCCGGCACGCCCGGGCCGAGCACGGCCTGCTTGAAGGGGTTGTCACCGAGTTTGCCGAAGGGCTCGCCCAGCGCTTTCATCGCCGCCTGGTTGGCGGCCTTCACCTCGACCTCGCCGTCATCGGTCCAGGTCATGGTGAAGCCGTCGCGCATGACGCGGCTGGCCTCGGCGGCACGCGGGTCCAGATCCACGCTGGATACCGCTGGCCGATCGTCGACCGAAATGTTGAGCAGGTCGATATCGGCATGAAGACGCAGCGGACGGCCCGTATCGGTCACCCGATAGGTCACGATGCCGTGGCTGGCCACCGTATGCTCGAGCTCACGCCCGTCGACGGCCACGGTCACGCGATTGCCCACGCGATAGCGCTGCTGCTCGCCGGTCGCCGGTGCAAACGCCAGGGTCGGTCCGCTGATCAGGGTGAGCCATGCGATGGCCGTGGCGGCTACGACGACCAGGAGCGCGAATAAAGTTACGCCGATGCCTGTTTTTCGGTTCATGGGACGATAGAAAGAATCAAATCAAATCGAAGCAGTGCGCTGTCAACGCCGATCAATCAGCCATCAGGGGAAGACGATGCGGTGTGGCGTGGGCGACTCATCCAACGCGTCACCAGCCAGCGGCAACTGCTTGGCCCGGCGGATCGCGGTGTGTTGCGGCGGGCGAGCAGGAGAGGGTCGGTTGCGGCGCATCGGGCGACGGGCACATTAAAACGCAGACTCAGGGCGCCATTGCTCGCTGTGCTGATGACAGCGCGATTGGCAAGAGGGTGATCGCGTTGATCCGGGCTGCGCGGGCTCTGAGCGGTAGGGTCGGGCGGTGTGGCCGGCACGGGTGTGGCGGTGGTCATGAATGCCGTCGGCACGAGGCCGATGCGGATTGGCCTGCAGGTCAAAATCAACTCCCGTCGAGATCAAGGACAGCCGCTATGCCGTATCGATTGCCCGGCGGGCGACAGCGTGTCCAGTCTGGCTCCGCTCTTTTACTGATGGCGGCGCTTGCTGTAGATGCATGAATATAGCAATAAAGACAGCCCAAGTCCTTGTATCGCAATATAATTGTTAAAAATATAATTTGGATATCCTGTTGGCAAGGGACGCGCATCAGATCGATCCTGTCTGCAGAACACGACAGTTTCGAGCATATGGAGCGGATACAGTGAGCGTCGTATCGACAGGGCAAAGCAGCGCCTGCGGTGCGGGCAGGCGCTGCCTTATCAGCCGTCAATCCCAGCGATAGGTGATGCTGCCGAGCACGTTGCGGGGCAGGCCGTAATCGCAGAACGACGACGGCTGCGAGCCGCTGCAGTAGACCTTGACCTCGTCGAAGACGTTGTTGGCCGAAACCTGCAGGCGCACGTTGTCGAAGGTATAGCGCAGCGCGGCATCCACCAGCGTGGCCGACGGATAGCGCGACGTATTGTCGGCATTGGAGAACGAAGAACTGGTATAGCGCACGCCCGCGCCCATGCCGAGGCCCGCGAGTGCCGGTTGCTGGAAATCGTAGTCCAGCCAGAGCTTGGCCAGATGATCGGGGCGATCGATCAGGCGCTTGCCGTTGGTCGCCTGCGAACCGCCGGCCTCGATCACTTCGACCTCGTTATAGGTATAGCTGGCGATGCTGCTCAGCCCCGCGGTCAGATCGAGCTCGGCGCTGGCCTCGATGCCGCGCGAGCGCGTTTCGCCGATCTGGCTCTGCACAAGCGGATTGTTGGGCAGGGCCACCAGTTCATTGCTGCGATTGATCTCGAAGGCGGCGAGCTGGAAAGAGGCGTTCCAGCCGTTTGGCCGATAGCGCAGGCCGGCTTCGTACTGGTCGCCGGTGATCGGCTCATAGCGCTCGCCGCTGATCTCGTTCATGCCGTACTGCGGCGTAAACGATTCGCTATAGCTGATATACGGCGCCAGGCCATTGTCGGCCAGGTACACCAGCCCGGCGCGCCAGTTCAGATCGTTCTGACTGGTCTCATCGGCATTGCGTGGGTCCTGTTCGACCCAGTCCTGACGCGCGCCCACGGTCAAGGCCCAACGATCGTTGTATTTCAGATGTTCCTGTACGTAGAGGCCGTACTGATCGGCTTCGGTACGGTTACGCGTGAAAGTGCTCGGCAGGGTGAAATCCTGGTTGTAGTCCGGGTTGTACAGATCCAGCGGCGGGATATCGGTGGTGGCGTTACCAAAGCCCGAGTTGCGGGATTTGTAGTCGAGCGTCTTGTAGTCGAACCCGACCAGTACGCTGTGCTCGAAGTTGCCGTGCGAGAAGTCGCCGACCAGCTGATTATCGGCAGTGATGGTCTCGCCCTCGTCGAAGCGCAGACGCGCATCGCGCTGGAGCACGGTGAGATCGTCGCTGAGCGGCGTGGCGGTGAAATAGTCGCGGAACACGTCGACCACGTCGTAGTCGACGTGGTGATAACGCACGTTCTGGCGGAAGGTCAGATGATCGCCGATGAGCTGCTCGAACAGATAGCCCACCGCATAACTCTCCGAGGTGTAGCCGCCCAGGCCGGGAATACCGATGAAGCGATCCCGAGGGATCTGCCGGCCGTCGTTGTCGTTTTTAGTGCCTTGCAGCGGAAAACCGGTCCAGTGATAGTCGGATTCGTTCTTCTGATAGTGGGTGAGGAGGGTCAGCTTGGTGGCCTCGCTCGGCGACCAGGTCAGCGCCGGGGCGATATACACGCGATCGTCCTCGATGAAGTCGATGGACGAATCGGCGTCCTGCATCAACCCGGTCAGGCGATAGCGCCACCGGCCCTGTTCGTCGATCGAATCGCTGACGTCGGCGGTGAGCTGTTTCTGGTGATAGCTGCCCATCTCCAGCCCGATTTCCCGAAACGGCACGACCGTCGGCTGCTTGGTCACCAGGTTGATGATGCCGCCGGGCTGGCCCTGGCCGTAGAGCACCGAGGCCGGGCCGCGCAGCACCTCCACGCGCTCCACGCCGTAGGTTTCGATGGGCGCGTCGTATGGCAGACCGGCGAAGATGCGCGTGCCGTCGCGAAAGGTCGCGTCAGCGGCCGCGAAGCCGCGGATGGTGATGCCGATCGAGTCGGTCACGTTGTTGTTCACGCGATTGAGCACGTTGACGCCGGGGCTGTATTCCACGGCCTCGGTAAGCGTGTCGGCATCGCGATCTTCCAGCTGCTCGCGACCAATCACGCTGAGCGACTGCGGGGATTCGATCAGCGGGATATCGGTCTTGGTGGCGGTAACCGAGCGCTCGGCTACATAGCCGTCGACCGGGCCGCGCGGCGAGATCAACATCGAACGGCCCTCGACGGCGATCGGTGCCAGCGCGGTGCTGGCGTTGTCTGAGGCGCCCTGATCACGCGCTTGCCCGGCTGTCTGGGCGAGCGCGCCGTCGGCGCCGATGAGCGCCACTGCGGCGATCAATGGGCGCGCGTAGCGCCGTGTTCTGGATTGTTCTGAAGCCATTTTTCAAATCCCCTGGAACTGTGCGGGCGGCTGACAGCCGGCCGATGCAAAGTGTTTTGTGATGAATCGAGACGCCCTAATAAACGTCCATGCGGATACGGCCCGCGTCGCTGAGTGCCGAGAATTGCGCCGCGCCGAGCTGCTGGGCGAGCACTTCGGTCACGCCCGGCGCCATCCCTGCGTGGCTGCCGCAGACGAACACATAGGCGCCGCGATGAATCCAGTCGAGCAGCCGCTCGCGGTGCTCGGCGAGCGCGTGCTGGACATAGCGCCCATCCGCCGTATCGCGTGAGAACGTTGCGTTCAGATGAACGATCGCGCCGGTCGCGTGCCAGGCGCTGATTTCATCGCGGCAGTAGAAATCCACGGCCTGCTCGCGCTCGCCAAAGAGCAGCCAGTTGGCGTGCTGGCCGGCTTGTATACGGCTCTGCAGATGGCTGCGCAGGCCGGCCAGGCCGGTGCCGTTGCCGATAAAGATCGCCGGTGCCGCCCGGCATGCCGGATCGGCGCGAAAGCCGGGGTTGGCGCGCAGGCGCAGGTTGATGGTGTCGCCGGGCCGTGCGCGCTCGACGAGCCAGCCGGAGGCCAGGCCTGTGTGCTCGCCGTGGTCGGCAAGGCGCACCAGCAGCTCGACGCTGGCGCCCGGCGCGTTGGCGATCGAATAATCGCGCACGCCCAGTGGGGCCAGCCGTTGCGCCCAGTCGAGCAGATCACAGACGGCCGGTGGCCCTGCTTCTGGCAGCTGGCGGTCGGCCAGCGTATCGGCCAGAAGCCGGGTCGAATGGGCGCTGTGCGGGATCGCGTCGCCGTCGAGCGCATGCGCGGCGAGCCAGGCATCCACAGTGGCCTCTGGATTGCGCGGCCGGATCTCGGCGATATCGCCGGCCTGCCATTCGCGGCTGCGGCCGTCCACCGGAGTCAGACGCAGCCAGGCGGTGGGCCCGCCCTGGCTGTCGGGATTGAGAATACGACGCTCGGCCAGCCGCCAGGCGTCCAGAGCGGGTTCGGCGTGGTCCATGGTCGTGCCGAACAGGCCCGCCAGCATCGCCTGCCATTGGCTGATCGCGGCTTGATCGGCCTTGTCCACCTCGATGGGTGCTACCAATGCCCGCGCGCCGCGCTCCTGCAGGGTTCGATCCAGACGCCGGCCGAAGGCGCAATAGCTGTCCTGGTAGGCCGTATCGCCGAGCGAGAGCAGGGCATAGTCGAGTGTTTCGAACCGGGGGGTGCAGCTGCCACAGAATCGCCGGTCAAACGGGCGTGCGGCTACTGGCGCATCGCCTTCGCCGTGGGTGCTCACCACGAACAGCGCCTGGCCGTGGCCGGCGAGTTCGGCCGGACTCAGCTCGCCCAGGCTGCGCAGCCGCACCGAGCGACCGGTGGCCTGGAGTGCGGCGGCCGTGCGGGTCGCAATGCGCTGCGCCAACCCACTCTGACTGGCATAAGTGACCAGCAGCGTGTCAGGCCCGGCCGGCGCATCGGCGACAACCCCGGGTGCCGCGGCGACCCGGCGCTTCATGCGGCGTCGGCGCAGATACAACAGCCAGCCGGTGACAAAGAACACCGGCAACGCGAAGCTGGCGAGCATCATCGCGACAACGCCGGGCGTGCCGAAGAACGCCCCCATATGCAGCGCGTAGACGCTGGCCAGCAGCTGATCGCCGGCGCTCTGATCGCGATAGCGGTGGTTCGCGAGCACCGCTCCCGTCGCCGGATGCAGGGAGAGTTCGTCGCTGGCATAGGCATGCGGCGCATCGGCGGCCACGTAGTGCACGTCGACAGCTGCGGTCGGCGTATCCGGCAGGCGGATGAATACCGAGCGCGCGTCGGCCACGCTTGGGCCAAGACGCGCCCAGACCTGCGCGAAATCGGTACGCGCCACCGGTTCGGCCAGCTCCGGATGCGCCGCCGGGATGTCGGATGCAAATACGGCCTTTGCGCTGTCGCGATACCA
>Ga0207889_1000107_pt1 | contig 47051 bp, 47 predicted proteins | sample LinPmetageLP47_FD_184058 | JGI IMG/M metagenome (GOLD analysis project Ga0207889, IMG submission 184058) | Marine viral communities from the Pacific Ocean - LP-47 (SPAdes) | ecosystem: Environmental > Aquatic > Marine > Oceanic | place: Pacific Ocean | collected 2011-06-12 | reverse complement strand
AATTGCGACCATTTCTAATTCATGTTGTTGCGGGGTTTTATCTCTAAGCATAATGAACTCTCCAAATTCACTCTGCTTATTAGATCAAAGGGCTCGAGCTGTGTCTAGCCCTTTTTCAACAGTCTGAAACGCGCTAATTAGCGCGTTTTTTTGTAGCAAAACATTAAGTTTTAAACTAACTCGCTTAAAGCTGCCAGCCCCACAATACAGGCTAAACCTAGTTGTGCAACAAGACTAAAAACCGACATCATTCTTATTAAAAACAATCCCCATGGGTGTTTTACATGCGGATACAATGAGCAACGCTTTAAGTTCGTTGCAAAGAAAAAACACACCACCGCCGTCATGGTCATAAAAAGAGTAAGCTCACTTTTTATAGTGATGTTTTCATCAAAAAAGAAAAATAACTGTAGCGGTAATAATAAAGCCACAACCGCATGTAGCACATGCACCTTTTTAATTCGCTCTAGCTGCCCCTCTGGCGATAACTCTTTAATACCAAAGTCACGCTCAAGGCACTTAACTAAGTTGCTGGCTTTTATACTAACCGCTAATCGGTAACAACTTAACCCCTCGTTATTTCGCGCTCTAAAGTCATATCCTGCTTTGAGCAGTAAAATCATTAACGATTCGTTTTTACTTATCACCGCGTAATGCAGCGCCGTATTACCTTGGCCGTCTACCGCTTTTTTATCTTGGTACTGCAGGAGTGTTTCTACTACATTTACGTAGCCTTTTTCTGCCGCCCACATAAATGCTGTTTTATTATCTTCATCGGTTAAGGTGCCCGTGGCGCCTTGCTCAATAAAGCGCATTGCCATGGTTTGCTTAGCTTTTTTCTTGTTTAAATGCGCAAGTAAGGCATTTTCTAACAACACAATAGAGTCAACATCAGGAGACACCTGAGTTAACAAAGTAAAGTAATCTTTGCCAGCAGCCACTTTTTCGCTGGTCAGCTCTGCTAAGTGATCAATATCAGCAATCGACTGGGGAATATGCGCACTTAAACGCTCTCTAAAATCGACCTCTTTCCAAATAGATAAGGTATCTTCAGCTGAGAGCTTTGCACCTTGCTCTAGCGCATGCTCTATCAGAGTAAAAAAGCGTTTACTAAAAAATAAGCTAATTAAAGAAAGTGGCGTTTCAATGTTATTTTGTGCCGACACACTTGCATACTTTTCAAGTCGCTGACACAGCATTAGCACAATATTTTCTATGCTGTAATCATTGGCAAAATAATGCTCTTTCAGTGCAGCAATATACTCTTGTGCGTTTTCATCATATTCAGAAATATGCTGAAAATAACACTCTTCAAATGGCTCTAAGGGGGTTAACCAGGTTAAATAATAAATTGGGGGTAAAACAGTGGTGCATACACCATTATCTTCTTCAGTAGAGCGACAGGCGGGCCAAGCTTCTAAAGCATCTAAAATGAAGGCACCGTTTTGTTCAACCAGCCCTTTGACCAGTAACGGGTATTCCTTTGGCCAAATTAGTACATTTTCCATTAAAACAACACAACTCCAGTGTAGCTCGGGTGAGTAGTCAGTTATAACAGTATTTAGCTGACACCACGCTTAATCAAAGAAGCCTATATTCTACCACAGCTAGGTAGCCAAGCTAGCGTAAACTCATGCAATATAGGCCAAAATACAAAAGCAGCTAACGACATCTGCCATTAGCTGCTTTTAGGTTGGAGCTGTTAATTGCAAAAGTACTAACTTTGCTGAAGTTCTGCTGTGACTTGGTCTAATCCCACATCAGAAATACGTTGAATGATCTCTTTTTGCTTAGCACTGAGTAACGAAATTCCCTCTGCAACAATATCGTATACCTTCCACTGGTTGTTGTTACCTAAACGCAATTTAAAGTGCAAATCAATGGTTGGCTTATTCGGTTCAATAATTTGCGTTTTTACCGTAGCAAATTTAGAGTCGCTTGCAGCAGCGTCTTGCTCAAATATTACATCCTGCCCTGTGTACTTCATAAGCGCACCGGCATATGTTCCTGTTAAGTAATGCTCTACAGCATTAATAAACGCAACACCTTGTTCGCGGTTAATACCTTTAATATGCTTACCTAATAATTTAAACGACACAAACTTAACATCAATATGTGGCATTAAACGCTGCTGAACAATTAAAGACATGGCTTCTTTGCTGGCATCGCCTTTCGCATTTACCTGTCCAATATCGTTAAATAATGATTCTGCTACAGTTTGCAATAACTGCTTAGGTGATGGCTGCGTTTGTGCATACAAAGTGCTACTGAAAAAAACAGCAATAACCACTAAAAGCTTTATAAGTTTCATAAAAAATGCATAGTTTAAATAATTAATTTAAGCGTAATTTACGCAAATAACAGGCAATAAAAAAGGCATAAATAAGCAACTTATTAATGCCTAATTGGCACCAATTGAATTAATTAAATAAATTCAATTGGTTAAATAAATCAGTTAACAAGCCATATACAAGCGGCTTTTTGTCCTCATTGAAAACACCAATTCACCGCCCTTATTATCCCTTTAATATTTTGACTTAAACCCTAGTTGGCCGTTATGAAAACCTCATACAACAGACTTTTTGTTCTTGTTTTTACCCTGTTTATATTGGCTACCAAAGCCGCTTATGCATCCTCTAACCATGGTTATGCCGTCGATTTTTTAAAAGGAGAAGGCAATGTAACAGGGGCAAAGCTTGCGTATCAATATCACCCTCAAGGAATGCAAAACTTTGTCGGCGATGCTCGTTTTTATTTAGAAAGCAGCGTTAACGTGTGGCAATACCGCCATGATCAACAATCACAATCCAACGTGGTCTTGGCTGTGTCACCGGTGGTGCAATTTCCAGCATTTAGTGTATACAACACCCCCTTTTATGTAGAGGCTGGCATTGGTTTTTCATTACTTGATGAGCGCTATTTTGCTGGTAAAAACCTAAGTACTCACTATCAGTTTGAAGATAGGATAGGCCTAGTGGCAGATTTTGGTGAAACTAATGTAGCGCTGCGAATTATTCACTATTCAAACGCCGGATTTAAATCGCCAAACCCAGGCATTAACTTTTTAACGTTATCGGTGGCACAACGGTTTTAATTGCTTATTTACAGTCCTAGAGAGGATTGCGGCTTTTATTTAAAGTGGTCATAATTACCGCTTAATAAAAAATAAGAGCATCGCAATGCAAATTTGGCAAATCGTACTCGTTATCGTGATTGTACTGGCTATTGTTATCGGCAATTTAGTACTGCTGCGTTTAAGTGCAAAAAGCGAGTTTAAACCCTCAGCACCAAGCTCATCTTCGCAAAGCAAAGAAACAAAAAAGCCCTGAATAATCAGGGCTTTTTTTCGTTTAAATGATTGTTCTAGCCAACTAACCAGTGTGCCATTAAGGCAATAACTGGCAAGGTTACTAAAGTTCTGAGAATAAATATAACAAATAACTCAAAAATATTAACCGGTATTTTACTACCTAATAAAAGTGCGCCCACTTCAGACATATAAATAAGTTGCGTTACACTCATTGCCGCAATAATAAAACGTGTTACATCGCTTTCAATTGAGCCTGCGGCTAAAATAGACGGAATAAACATATCTGCAAATCCCACCATAATCGTTTGCGCCGCCATTTCGGCTTCAGGTATTTGTAGTAATTCTAAAAATGGAATAAACGGCATACCTAAATATTGAAATATTGGCGTGTACTCAGCAATAATTAAAGCAAATGTACCCACAGCCATTACCACAGGTAATACTGCAAACACCATATCAAATGCGTTGTGTAAGCCCTCTTCAATTGTGCCTTTTAAACCTGGTGCTTTTTCTGCTTTAGTTAATGCAACATCAAGTGAATGCTTAAATAATGTTTTGCCTTCAGGAACCAATTCAGCGTTTCCATCGGGCTCTTCACCATCAATAAGCACGTCCTTTTTAAAACGCAGTGGCGGTAAACGCGGAACAATTATCGCAGCCACTACACCCGCTAAACACACGGTTAGGTAAAAAGGTGCAAATAAATATTCAAGCTTTACTTGGCCAATAACAACCAAACAAAAGGTAATTGATACAGCAGAGAAAGTGGTACCAATAATCGCAGCTTCACGTTGAGTGTAGTATTTATCTTCATACTGGCGTGCAGTCATCAAAATACCGACACTGCCATCACCTAACCACGAAGCAACACAGTTAACTGCACTGCGCCCCGGCACCCCAAACAATGGACGCATTACTTTAGTAAGTAAGGTACCCACCAGTTCAAGCAAACCAAAATTAAGTAATAACGGCAGTAATAAGCCCGCTAAAATAAACACCGAAAACAACACCGGTAATAAATCTTTTAATACTAACAAGCCAGTATTTTCTGAGGTAATAGCATGCGGCCCAACTTGAAAATAAGTTAAAAGCACAAACGCCATACCAAACAACCGTGTTACTAACCAAATCCAACTCACATTAAATAAATGATTTAACAAGCGAAATTTGGTTAAGCTTTTCGGTTTAAACACACTAAATACCAACGACATTACGCCAGTAATACAAATAATTGTCGCTATTAACCCAAGCGCTATCTCACTAAATAAAGCTTGAATTGCTTTTGCCATTACCGCAATAGGAATCGTCATTATTTCGCCAGACGGTACTGGCGTCATAAACAAAAACACACCGATTAATGAAGGAATTAAAAAAACCAACCACACTTTCAAATCATAACTTTTTTGGACTGGTGCTGGGCGTGATGAATCTAACGGAGACATATTTTCAACCTGTAAAAACCACAAAAAGAGCAAACAGCTCTTTTTGTGGGAAGTATTTATAATTATTAAATTTTAATACCGCGCTTAATTAGCGCCGCTTCTAATGCTTGCTGTAACCCATTCATTGTACCTGGTTCAAGCGTTTCGCCTTTGTCATCCATCCACGTTAGACTGGTGCCACCTTGTTTGGTTTTGCTAACCAAAATTTGGTATTGACCTTCATCAATTGGAAGCTCTGTTGGTTCATCGCCCCAAATTGAATCCCACACACTGCTTTCTACTTTCGCATAATCTGCTGTAATTAAACCTGTCTCTTGGTTTATTTCAACAATAGCAAAAGATAAACGCTCTAAGAATCCAGAAAAGCGATCGAATACCGTATCGTAAGCCTGCTCAGTAACAAGTGCGGCATTGCCTTTGTTATCAAACCCGAGTTCTAACGAAATGATCCTTTGGCGCTTACGCATATCAACTTCAAGCTGACGGTAGCGGTAATCAAACTCACTCACCACTTGGTTAAGTGCACGCACTTCAAGCTGTTGTTTTAATAAATCAGTTAGCGGCTTATCACCTTTAAAATCAATAAGCTCAGCGGTTAACGAGGCTGTGCGTTGGTGTTCTTTTTCTTCAATGGTAAATTTAAAACGCTCTAAATCAACGCTTTCATCATTGCCCCATAACCAGCTTTCTTCAGGCTTTACAATAGCGTACCAATCGGTTACGAGTGTTCCTTGCGTTTTATCTTGCTGTGTTGCGTTAATGTTATTATCAGCAAGCACGGCTTGAATCGAATCCCAAATGAACACATCTAAATCTTCAATGCCGTCATTTTTATCAAAATAAATACGCGCTTGTTTATCTGCTTCCTCAACCCAACTGCCTTTAGCAATGGTTAAAACTTGCGCCGGCGGACGATAGTTTGTTGCCTCCGGATTATTATCATATTGACCCACATCCATTTTATAAACAGGATCTTGAGCGGGTTGAGATAACGATGCAGGCGCTTTAACCGGCTCATGGGCGCGGTAATTACGCTCATTATGAGCATCACTTGTAAATACACTACACCCTGACAAACTTACCAATACACTTACTGCTAGTGCTTTTGGGATCCAATACTGCACAGATAATTCTCCTTAGCATACCCTTAATTGTTTTAACAAATATATGAGTGGGTAATGCCGATTTGGTTCAGTGTAAAATCAATATTAACTTTACATTTATAATTTGCTTGCCTAACTGCATTCAGCCTATGAGATAACAAACGGACTAGGCTACAAATAGACACATTTTTGCTATGGTACTTTCACAAGCTTGTAAAAACAAGAAACACTGCACTATTAACCGCCTAAAATTAACCGCTGCTATAGTTTAACGCGGGTTTTGTGTTAAACTTTGCCGCCGTGCAACGCTACGTGTTTATTTTTTTGTTGCCAAGTCGGTTGTTTTCATCCAAGTAACTTAGGTACTTTAAAACCCATGACTGCATTTTCAAATCATCAAATTGTTTTAACCGCAATTGGCGAGGATAGATCGGGCATCGTCAGTGAACTTACGCAACTCGTAAGCGATTGCCACTGTAATATTATAGATAGCCGTATTGCAATTTTAGGCAACGAATTCACCTTTATTATGCTACTAAGCGGTGATATGTCAGCCATTAGCCGCATAGAGCATACATTACCGACCAAAGGTATGGAGCTTGGCCTGCTCACTATGATGAAGCGTACTTCAAGCCATAATCAAAGCGAATTTTGTGCAGGCTATACCTTAGAATATACCGGCATAGACACCCCTGGCACATTAAGTAAAGTAACGCGTTTTTTTGCAGATAATAATATTAATATTTGCTCATTAAAGTCAGACACCTACGAAGAAGAAACTGAGCTAAAAATGCGCTGTGAACTTGAATTTAATATTCCCGTTGACGTTGATATTGACCAATTTAAAATTAGTTTTGAAAACCTTTCGCACGTTTTAAACGTAGATTACATCTTTCGACGTATTCGCTAAGGAGTTTAGCATGAACAAAATTACCCCATTACAAAGTGGCGACACAGCACCGGCTTTTAGCTTACAAAACCAAAATGACGAAACCGTCGTGCTCAGCGAGTTATTAAAAGAAAAACAAGTACTGGTATACTTTTATCCTAAGGCGTCAACGCCTGGCTGTACAGTACAAGCCGAAAACCTGCGTGACCAACAAGCCGAGCTTGCTAAATTTAACACCCATGTTGTTGGCATAAGCCCAGATCCGATTAAGCGTCTTAAAAACTTTGAAACAAAAAAAGAGCTTAACTTTGACCTACTCTCAGATGAAGATCATGCCATTGCTGAGGCATTTGGGGTGTGGGGCTATAAAAAGTTTATGGGCAAAGAATATGACGGTATCCACCGCCTCACTTTCTTAGTAGGCCAAGACGGTAAAATTAAACACTTGTTTGATAAATTCAAAACCAAAGATCACCACCAAGTGGTATTAGATTATTTAGCAGCTGAATAAAGGCTAAAGGCTAAACAAGATAAAAATAAAAGCGTTGCTCAAGGGCAACGCTTTTTTGGTTTTTAAAGCACCAAATCAATTAAGCTGTTGTTGCCAATAAAACGGTTTACCGAAAACATCAGCAAAGTAATCAATAAGCGCCCTAACATTTAAAGGGGCATAGCGTGTGTGTGGATAAATAGCCGCTATTTGCTGAGGCTCTGTTTTAATTGCTGCATCATAATTAGGTAACACCTTTACTAAAGTACCCGCCTTTAAATGCTCACCAATAAGCCAATCAGGAAACAGCACTAAACCCATGCCTTTTAATGCACAAGTTAATAATGTATCAGCGTTATTTGAGGCAAGTAATGGTGCAACAGAGTAATGAGCCCATGATGCATTTTTAGCTTTAAACAGCCAACGATTCGCGCCTGAAGAACCTTTGTAAATTAAGCATTGATGATTTTTAAGTGCAGATGGGTTAGTAATTTTAGGGTTGTTTTTCAAATACGCTGGTGAGGCTGCTAAATGATACACTTGAGTACCAAATACGCGCGCATGTAACGAAGAGTCGGTTAACGCACCGATACGAAATATAACATCGGTGGCATCTCGATGCGGGTCAATAAAGTCATCAGTAAGTGTTAACTCTATTTGTAAGTTTGGATAGCGAATACTTAACTCAGGCAATCAAGGAGCAATGTGCCTTTGGCCAAAAAATACAGGCGCATTAATTCTAATTAACCCGGTTGGTTTGAGCGTTCTGTCTTGCAGCTCTTTTCTCGCGTCATTCATTTGCTCGGTGATTGTTTGTGCATAATCTAAAAACAACCGACCCGCTTCTGTTGGCACAACAGCACGGGTATTTCGATAAAAAAGCTGCTGCCCTAGTGCATCTTCTAATTGTTGAATAGTGCGTGAAATATTTGACGCAGACCCCCCTCTCGCCTAGCCACCTCTGAAAAACTATGGGTATTAAAAACACCGATAAACGTAACGAGTGTTTTAATGCTCACTGTATTTATGCCATTCATTTGTGCAATTCCTGCAAAAGTCATTTCTGGATTGTAGCGTTTTTCTGGCTTATTAGCTGGGTTAAAATTGTATTAATTACTATTTGGAGGATATAAATGCAATTTCTATTAATATTACTGACCTTTATGGGCGGTATGGGTTTGTCCGTAGAAGCGGGGTTATTAGGGCCCTTGGGTAGTGAAGTGGGTGAACTGTGGGCCACATTTAGTATATTTGCGGTTGGTGCCGCCTTAACATTTTTGCTAATGCTGTTTTTTAGCCCTCGTAATAGTCCTTCATTTTTTAGCCAGCCCCCTTCTTTATTATTAGGTGGCGTGCTTGGCCCTGTTTACGTGGTTATTTTAACAATTGCAACGCCAAACATCGGCATAGCCATGACAATGATCGGCATACTCGCAGGGCAAATTTTCAAAAGCTTAATTATTGACCATTACGGTTTGTTTGGCACCACTGAACGCAAAATCGATGTTAAACGCATTATTGCTTTGGCGTTTATTATTATCTCTCTGGTTTTTATGGCACAAGGATAAACTCACTATGACTATTATTATGATTTTTCTAGCTGTAATTGGTGGCGCAACATTAAGCATTCAAGCAGCCTTAAACGGACGACTAGGCGGTAACGTCGGTGTTTTTAAAAGTGCTTTTTTAACCTTTTCTGTTGGTGCACTAGTAACCGCACTGCTCATATTTTATTTTGAACCAAATCATGCAGTAACCTTAATGGATGTACCAAAATGGCAGCTACTTGGTGCCATGTGTGGCGTACCATACATTGTTATTATGGTGCTTGCGGTGCAAAAATAGGTACAGCGGTGGCAACCGTCGCGGTTATTTTTGGTCAACTAACCATGAGTGTATTAATTGATAATTTTGGCTGACTTGGTAATGAGGCTATTGCATTGTCACCCAGTCGACTAGCGGCGTTAGTGTGTTTAGCCATTGCATTATTTTTTATTTATTCAAGCGGTAAAGTTGAAAACAAAAAATCGTAGTATAAACCTAAAAAACGTTGCTCAAAGGCAACGTTTTTTATTGCTTTAGCACTTTAAACTTTGGCATCGCGGCCGATAACAACATTAATAAACATACTATTATAGATAATAAACCGTGATACAGCTAAATAAACACTCAGCCTTTGACGTTAAAATTACAGCCGAAAAAACAAATATTACACAACAAACAAAAGACACAACAAAAAATCAGGACAACACTGATTATCAATTATCAGACAAAGAGCGTAATAAGCTCTCAGGAAAAGAGACTCAGCAAAACGCTGAAAAAACAGCAAATTCGGAAATGCCTGAATATATCGCAAAAATGATAGAGCAACTTAAAGAGCTTAAACAGCAGCTTGAAGAACAAAAAGAGCTACTCTCTCAATTACAAGCTCAATTCGATCCGGAAGACGAGGTCATACAAGCACAAATTGAAGCACAGGCAAATATTGTTTCATCAACACAATCTCAAGTAGTCGCGCTGGTACAAATGATTAGCCAAGCCATGAAAGACGCAGGTATTACTGACGCAGGTGCACTTGTCAGTGCCATTGTTTGAATTTTCAGAGCAAATATTTCAATAATAAAAAGCCTACCCTAGCGGTTAAAAAACTACGCTGTGCTTGCGTTCTCACTTTTCACCCAACAGTGCTTGCTGATAAATTTTATTAAACTGTTCAGCAGGTAAGTCAGCCGCAAAGTGGTATATAAGCGCTTTGTATTCATCGCTTTGAATTAATTTTGAGAGTGTATTATTAAAGTCCTGCATAAATTTTATATTTTCTTCACTGCGCTCACACATTAAATGCCCAACAGTAAACGATGTTTTTAATTTCAAATCAAAGATATTATTTTAAAAGTTGGTAAAGGCGGCTTACCACCTACAACAAAAGAAGATCTTGATTCACTTGTACTAATTTACATGGAACGTGCTTTGGTTGATATTTTTTCAGGTAGGACAGATACTACCCCATTGATTATTCATAAAATTATTAGATTATTTGATTTTATAGGCAGAGAAAAAGAGAGCGGTAATGATCTTATTGCAGATTCATTAATTGACTCTGTTGAATTTGGTTTTAGAGAAGAGGTTCTTGAGTCTTTTTCTCATATAAAGAATATAAAAGAGCATCATGTATTTACTTTAATGAATAGAAGCTAGGTATAACAAGTTGTTAAAACTTTATATGTTTTTCAAAAAACGGAGTTTTAAAATGAGAAAAGAGTTCGAATTCACGGTTAAGGGTCATAAAATTAAAATTTTTAACTCATGGTTTGGTGGTGCAAAACTATATGTTGATGGCGATTTTCGTGATCAATACTCTACCTTTATTGCTAATGGCAAAACGGCACTTCTTTCAGCAAAACTTGCTGACCTTGGTGTTTTAGAGGTTTTCCCCATATCTGCTTTAATATTTGTAGAAATGGATGCATTTTTAATTACGGACGATGAAAGGTTGCAAGTATACAGCTCACATAAGCGTTTAAACTTAACACAGCAGCGATTAGCAAAATAAACACATAGGTAAAATATGAAACTATTAATGGCTCCTTTATTACTCATTATTGCTGGGTGCAGTAGTGTTGCGCAAAAAGATAGAAAATACTCTCCGTGCTCTGAAGCATGGTTTAATCATGTTGAACAGCAAATAAATACCGGTGACGGTTATGGACATGGGCCAGACATTGGCTCTTTAGAATGGCGCTCTGTGATCATGTTTAAACTCGGTATTAGAGATAAGCCAAACGTACCAGAATTAAATACACAGCTGTGGTGCCAGTTTATTGATGAAAATTATATTTAAAGCCTGCTTGGCTTTATGAGTTTAAATTTGTTGAGTTAGGTTGGGGTTTACTCACCCAACCTACGTAATATAACTTAACGTCAAGCAGTTTAACGCTTACAGCTAAGCACTTATAACTGCTCTTTCTGTTTAACTAATACCCAAATACTTATGTACTTGAATTGATAAGCGCCAGTTTTTGGCGATACAAGTATCAATGGCTAATTTAGTTGCCGACGTTTTTTGGCTGATTGGCTGTAAATATACCAGTTTTGGGTTAACACCCGTGGCGACAAATAACTCTTCCAGTTCTTCTACGTGCTTTTGCATAGCAACCGGATGTTTAATTTCATCGGCGCGTTGCATAGCACTGCTCAATACTTTGTAACCACCACGCATATTAATTTTTGGTGATACCGTAACCCACGTTTGGGCAGGGGCGAGAATTTCAAAGGTGCCACTGGTTTCTATTTGCGTGCTAAAGCCATGATCATGCAATAAATTACATACTGGATTTAAATCGTACATGCAAGGTTCACCACCGGTGATCACAACATGCTTGGCGGTATAGCCACGGGATTTAAATAACTCCAGGACCTGCGCGGCACTGGCCTCAGCCCAATGATCTGAGTCGGCTTTTTTTTCTACCGTGTCATCTAGTGATACTTTATATACATTATCAACATCCCAGGTTTGTTTAGTGTCACACCACGAACATCCCACAGGACAACCTTGCAGGCGTAAAAATATAGACGGCGTACCGGTAAAGCTCGCTTCACCTTGAATGGTTTCAAACACTTCATTAATTTTGTACAAAAGAAATCTCACTTACAACCTGACGGCAAAATTGTTACTATTAAAAATCGCAAAGCACGGTGCAAAAATTGTCATTTATGCCTTGGCCGTGTAGTATATCGCGCCCTGATATAAACCTCTATCAAAACTAAAGAGCAAACCACGTATGACGCAAAAAGTAGTTGTTATTTATTCCGGCGGTATGGACTCATTTACTGTATTAAATAAAGCCTTGCAGCAAGGCCATGATGTTTATGCCCTCTCGTTTGATTATGGTCAGCGTCATGTTAAAGAACTTAAAGTTGCCGCCAACGTATGTGAAAAGCTAAATGTCCCGCACAAAATTGTTGATATATCAGCAATTAATCAGCTTATTGGTGGTTCGTCGTTAACAGACGATATTGATGTGCCAGAAGGCCATTACGAAGAAGAAAGCATGAAAAGCACCATTGTGCCTAACCGCAATATGATTTTACTTTCCTTAGCGGTAGGTTATGCAGTGTCTCTTAAAGCGAGCAAAGTATATTACGGCGCGCATTCAGGCGATCATGCAATTTACCCTGACTGTCGTCCTGAGTTTGTTAAAAAGATGGATGATGTATGTCGTATTGCAAATTACGATGCAGTAGAAATTTTTAGCCCGTATTTAAACAATACTAAAATCGATATTTTAACCGATGGTATTAAAATGGGCTTAGACTACAGCCAAACATGGACCTGTTATAATGGTCGTGACAAAGCGTGTGGTAAATGTGGTGCCTGCCAAGAACGTTTAGAGGCCTTTGAGCTTAACAACGTGACAGACCCGCTTGAATATGAGTAAAGTTCAACGTTAATACACTAAAAGGCTACCAAGGGTAGCCTTTTTTGTTGCGATAAAACGTTAAAGCCAGCGTTTTACTCGTGATTTATAATCGTCAAATTGCTCACCAAATAACTGATGTAACGCCCGCTCTTCGGGAATGATTTGAAACAGCGTTAAATAACCAACGTAGCCCACAATACCTAAAAAAGCCCAAATAGAGCTTAGCCACACGCCCCACCCCGCCAGTATAAAAGCAAAGCCTAAATACATAGGGTTACGTGAGAGTTTATATACCCCTGAGGTAACTAAGCTTGTTGCTTGCTCAGGTTTATTTGGTAGTACCGTGGTTTTGGCTAAACGAAAACTGACGACCCCAGCAATACAAAAGAAACAACCTATAGCGACTAATCCTAATGCTAGGTAAGTTATGAAGGCGGTAAAGTCTATTACTGTGTAATGCGCAATCAGTGCCATAACAGCAGCGAAAAATACCACAACGACAACCGGTGGAATTTTATTATTTAACATACCTATTCCTTGTATCGATTAAAAAAACTACATGGTTACTATATGGTGGCGGCACAAATAATAACAATGACTTTATAAATACAAATAAAGTTACAATTTATTGCCTTTATCGGCGCTTAATTATGGTTATAATTTAAACTTAAAATAAAATAAAGGAAGTAATTATGTCTGGCACAACAATGATAGTTCTCATTGTACTTATTTCTGTAGGTTCGGGGGTTATTTACGATATGTATAAAAAGCACCTTGAATTTAAACATAAAGTTCAAGACAACAATCAAGATGCTCATAAGCAACTAGCAGAAGTAACCGCGCAAGTGACTGAACTCAAACAGCGAGTACAAACACTTGAAGCCATTGTTACCGACTCAAGCTATAGCCTAAAACAAGAAATAAACAAACTATAGCCGTCCCTTAGTTATAAATAATTAGGGTATAAATGTGCATTTTCTGGCTGCTCTATACCATGGGCAGCTAAAAACCCGCCAATGGCTTGTCCACACCCTTGGGGTGCCCTGCCGCTGTCTATTTCAAAGTTTAACTGATTCGCCTCTTGCTTACCCATAGAACATAAACCAACTGAACTTGGTGAACGCATGGCAATGCTTAGCTCCCCGACCTGCTCTGCGTGTACATCTTTACTAAAGCGCGCAAAGCCTTGGTATTTAAAATGCTCACTCACATACTCGTTACTTACAGCAACCAGTGCGACAATAAAGCTATGTAAAAAGCTGTTGGTTGTTGCATCAGGTGCTAAAAATGACAAGGTTTTATTATTAAATTCGCTTAGCTGACAACTATCGCAATGAAGTTTAACCGTATACACCTGCTCGCCGGTGATTATGGCTTGGCAGTCAATTAGCGCAATTTTATTATCCGCAAACACCACGCGCTCTATCAGGTCGTTCAATGGAATATTTTTAAACGATGTGCTTTTAACAAGCTCAGGGTTTTGCGCCATAACAGGTAAATCATGATGATTATTAAACGGCGTGCTGGTTGCGCCTTGATGCTGCAGCTGAAAAAGCTCTCTTACTTCATGCTCGCGTGCCACTTTCAATGCTAAAAATGCTGTTTGAATAAGCTCTGAGGTTGGCAAATTTTGCTCTACTGGCCAGCGACGACCAAACAATAGTTTTTTTGCTTTATTATCAGCGCGATAATTGTCTGGGCTAAGTACTGCTACTTGCAAATAAACATCACTGTTTTTTTCAGCTGCTAACACACTAAAGTGGTTGGAAAAACTAATGTCGTTAAGCACTTCATTAACACTGGCCAGCGTATGCTTGTAACGCAAAAAATGCTGCGGAACAATCCAATTTTTATTAGCCAGTTGTACTAGGGGCGCATACGAAATAGGTTGCTCGTAACTGTGTTGCCATTTTTTCCCATCATCTAATAATGACTCAATTTTTGTGTTGTTATCTGACATATATAAACCAAATAAATCTGCCTGATGGCAGGATATTAACTATGAAGCACTTTACGTGGTTAATCACAAAAATCGATCACACTGACAGGAGTATTTAGCATTCAAATACGCGTTGATACTCTGTTATAACTTTTTGATAGTAAAGTCTATCTTTATTGAGCATTCGAGTATAATGGTTAAGCAATTGCTGCTGATATTGATGATGTTGTGGATTGTGTTTATCCCACATTTGAGCACCGGTTTGAGTGAGTGTTTGGCTGGCATTTACACTAACGTGTAATACTTCGTAAAAACGTTTGTTTTCAACAATAATTTGCTCGTTTTCGAGCTTTAAATTACAGGCTTTTAAACCTGCACGCACTTTGTAAAGATGCTGAATGGGGCAAATAATAAAACTGAGTTGGTGCAAGCTTTGCGGGTTGTTGGCAATAATTTGTTCAATAAGCTTTAAACATAAATCGCCCCCCACACCAGCAATAACCACCACTTGCTTTGCAGCTGTTGGCAATTTAATTTGCGCAACATCTTCGCAGCGCACTTGCCATGAAGGTAAAGATTTACCTTGCTCAAATTGTTGCAGCGACTGTTCGAGCGCTTCCATTAACGTTGGAATAATATCCACAAAATTTATATGTTTTGCTATACCGCGCTCAAGTAACGCCATCCCTAAAAAGCCATGATCGCAGCAACAATCCCAAACAATATCGTAAGGCTCTGTAATTAATGAATTGATGGCGTTTAAACGTTTACTCAGTTTCATTTAACTCACTATGTTTTTGTTTTGTACACCAATGCTTTTAAACTTTTATCGCTATCAATTTCAATAAAGCGATCAGTCGGTTCTAGGCGTTTAACAAACCCAATAGCACCTTGAGTATGTTCTTCAATAAGTGCTTTAAAGTCGTTTTCTGAAAGCTCTGGGCTATTAGCGCATAACAACAGCTGTGTAGTATCGTTTAAAAGCTCAGGAAGTCTGCGCAACACTTTTTGGTAGTCTTTTGTTAATATAAAACTGCCTTTTTGAAAGCTGGGTGGATCAACAATAATTAAATCAAACGGTGCGGCTTTTTTTAGCTTACCAAACGACTTTAAAATATCATGCGGTAAAAAACTGACGCCCCTATCAACATTGTTTAGTTGATGGTTTTGCTTACCGACTTTTAACACGCCTTTGCTCATATCCATGTTCATCACATGATCGGCACCGCCGTGCATAGCCGCTACCGAAAAACCACAAGTATAAGAAAACAGGTTAAGTACTTTGGCATGTTTACTATTTTGCATGACAAACTCACGGCCTTTTCGCATATCTGGAAAAATACCGGTGTTTTGCTTACTCATTAAATCAACCAAAAAACGCACACCATTTTCGGCTACGCTATGGCGCGCGGGCAATTGCCCGTGAACAAGGGTGTTATGGCTTTGCAGCCCCGCTCGCTGCTGATACACCAATGCAGTAATTAGCTCTGGATGATGTTGTTGTGCCCACTGCCATAACATATCGGTGAGCGTAGTGAGTGTTATCTCATCAATTTCACTGTATGACACCAAAAACAAACTCGGTGGATAAAAGTCTAAGTTAATATGGCTTAGCGCTTCTACGCTGTGGCCGCGACCATGAAATACGCGGCATAATTCGTTATCTGCAAAAGGCGTGTCTGCTAATGCATTAATAAGAGGAGTAAAATCGGTTGTCATTTAATTAATCAACTGTTGTTGTAGTTCATGTATTTCGTCGCGTACAGAGGCGGCTTTTTCAAATTCTAAATCACTGGCGTAGGCATGCATTTTGGTTTCAAGCTGCTTAATTTGCGTGGCAATTTCTTTCGCACTAAGAATTTTTTTAGACTCTTTACGAATAAGCTGTAAGTTATCTTGCGGTGAAGCATCTTCACCTACATCCATTACATCGAGTATCTTTTTAACCAAGGCACTGGGCTCAATACCGTGCTTAACATTATAAGCATGCTGTATATCGCGGCGTCGCTGGGTTTCATCAATGGCTTTGGCCATCGACTTAGTGATTCTATCACCGTATAAAATAGCGCGACCATTAAGGTGGCGCGCCGCACGGCCTATTGTTTGAATAAGTGAGCGAGCTGAGCGTAAAAAGCCTTCTTTATCGGCATCTAAAATAGCCACTAGTGCCACTTCTGGCATATCTAAACCTTCACGTAGTAAGTTAATGCCTACTAACACGTCAAACACACCGGCACGTAAATCACGAATAATTTCGACCCGCTCTACGGTGTCTATGTCAGAGTGTAAGTAGCGTACTTTTACATTATGTTCGCTTAAATAATCAGTTAAATCCTCAGCCATGCGTTTGGTCAGTGTTGTTACTAACACGCGCTCGCCTTTTTCAACACTTTTATAAATTTCTGAGAGTAAGTCATCAACCTGGTCGCCAACCGGACGCACTTCAATAACAGGGTCAAGTAAGCCGGTTGGACGAATAACCTGTTCTGCAACTTCGCCGTTGCTGCGCTCTAATTCAAAGTCGCCCGGGGTGGCCGATACATAAATGGTTTGCGGTGCAATGGCTTCAAATTCTTCAAAACGCAGTGGGCGGTTATCCATGGCTGAGGGCATTCTAAAGCCATATTCAACGAGGTTTTCTTTACGGCTTCTGTCGCCTTTATACATAGCGCCAATTTGTGAGACAGTTACGTGCGATTCATCAATAATCATTAATGCATCGTCGGGTAAATAATCGAGTAATGTTGGCGGTGGATCGCCAGGTGTGCGCCCCGATAAGTAACGGCTGTAGTTTTCAATGCCTGAGCAATAACCAAGTTCGGTCATCATTTCTATGTCGTATTGGGTACGCTGCGCAATACGTTGCTCTTCAACTAATTTATTAGCGCTGAGTAATTGTGCCCTGCGCTCTTTAAGCTCAACTTTTATTTTTTCGATGGCTTCGAGTATTTTTTCTCGTGGCGTTACATAGTGAGTTTTAGGGTAAATAGTAGCGCGCACTATGTGTTTTTCAACAGCACCAGTGAGGGGATCAAAAATACTCAAGCGTTCAACTTCATCATCAAACATTTCTACACGTACTGCATAGGTATCTGATTCAGCTGGAAATATATCCACCACTTCGCCGCGAACACGATATGTACCTCGACTAAAATCAATATCGTTACGGGTATATTGCAGCTCTGCAAGGCGGCGCAGCATATCGCGCTGGTCGACTTTTTCGCCCACTTTTAAAAGTAGCATCATTTTCATGTATGAATCAGGATCGCCCAGACCATAAATCGCCGATACCGACGCAACGATTATGGTATCGCGACGCTCTAACAGCGCTTTAGTGGCGCTGAGCCGCATTTGCTCAATGTGTTCATTGATGGATGCATCTTTTTCAATAAAGGTGTCGCTGGCTACCACGTAGGCTTCTGGTTGGTAGTAATCGTAGTAAGATACAAAGTACTCAACCGCATTATGCGGGAAAAATTCTTTCATCTCGCCGTATAATTGCGCCGCTAAGGTTTTATTGTGCGCCATAATAATAGTTGGGCGATTTAAATCACTAATGATGTTAGCCATCGTGAAGGTTTTTCCCGTCCCTGTTGCGCCCAATAAGGTTTGATGAGCAAGCCCTGCTTCTAAACCTTCGCACAACTGAGCGATAGCGGTAGGCTGATCCCCAGCGGGTTTAAATTTTGATTCTAACTGAAAATGATCGCTCAATGACTACACTCCTGTAATGCTTGACTGCTTAACGCTTCAATTTCTTTCATAAACCACTTATAGGCTACAAGGGCTGTGAATAAATTACCAATGGCCGCGCCAATAAACAAGCCGATTAAACCTGCCAGTTCATTCCCGATATACGCAAAGGGAACATAAAAAATAAATAACCGAATGACGCTCAAAACTAAGGCGTTCATGGGTTTGTGTAAAGCGTTAAACGAGGAGTTGGATAAAATGATCACTCCTTGCAAGCCATAACTTAATGGGATGGTATAAATAAACAGTTTTATGACATCAATAACGGCTTGCTCCTTACCAAATATTTCACTTATGACGCCTGAGAACATAATTAATAAAATATAAATAACAAACTGCCATAACATCACAAATTTTAAGGTTCCTAGGTAGGCATCCTTTACGCGAGAAAAATGACTGGCTCCAAAATTTTGACTAATAAAAGGTGGCAAAGTCATCGATAATGCTAATACCACCAAACTCGCTATTGATTCTATTCGACTCCCTACTCCAAAAGCAGCCACAGCCTCTGGACCATGATGTGCAACCAATGCCGTCATTACTGCCATAGCAACCGGTGTTAGCATGTTAGCACCTGCTGCGGGTAAGCCTATTTTTAATATTTTACGAATAGCTCCAATAACCGTTTGCGACCCTGCTTTTAAACTCAATAAGCGCTTTTTAGCAATTAATAAGTATAAAATAATTGCCACAGCAACTGCCCATGCTATAACACTGGCGATGGCGGCTCCTTTAATACCAAACGCAGGAATGGGGCCAAAACCAAAAATAAGTACAGGATCGAGTACCGCATTGATAAGCCCCGCTCCACCCATAATAATACTCGGTGTTTTAGTATCGCCACTGGCACGCAGTACAGAATTACCAATCATCGGGGTAATTAAAAATACACTGCCTAAAAACCAAATACTGATATATTCATTAATGAGCGGTAATACTTGCTCCCCAGCTCCGAGTAAAGTAAAAATAGGATCAATTAATAAATAGCCACACGTAGATAAAACCAACACTAATACCACCGCAATCAACAACGATATACTGGCATCAAAACGCGCTTCTTCAATATTGTTACTGCCTAATGCTTTTGCTATTACCGCTGAGGTACCTATGCCTAAACCAATCGCTAAACTAATAACGGTAAAAGTAACGGGAAATGTAAAGCTCACTGCAGCAAGCGGCTCAGTACCCAATAAGCTAATGAAAAAAGTATCAACTATGTTGAACATCATTAGGGTGATCATCCCAAAGATCATCGGAATGGTCATTTTCTTTAGTGTAGGCAAGATTGGGGCGGTGAGTAAATCAGGGCGAGTATGTGATTGAGAATGTGCGCGCATAAAATAAATAAGCCTCTTTTACTGAACAGCATATTTTAAAGCATCCGAGCTGTTCAAGCCATGCTTTATTAAATCTAAACAACTAAATCAGCCTTTAATCTACAAACTATTACTTTTACGCTGTTGTAAATAAATTTTGCACAAACACATTAAAAATCAAATTAAATACATTTATGTAACTTTTGCAACATTTATTTTTAGGTTTTGTTGATTTATCACACAGTCAGAGACTGTGTTTTATCGTCACGAAAAATTTTATTTATCGATTAAGTGAGTAACTTAGCTGAATCGTAAGCTATTGTTTTTAAATGTATAAAAAAAAAGCTTTTAAATACTTGAAATCGTTGTAGCGCCCTACAATGCTGGGGGTGCTGATGTTCTTAAAGTTTCATAAACAGAGTTATCCACAGAAACCGTGGATAACTCCATCAACCCCACGTTTATAAAGGGCTACAACCGGGTGCTAAATTGTCTGATCATTTGGTTTTTTCCGTTACCAATATGCAAACAGCATTGTATGCCCCTGTTATGTGTATGAAGGCGATATTTTCTTAGACTAATATCAGTGAGTAACACACTCAAACAGGTAGCTAACTCATTGATTGTTTTATTTTTGTACAAAGCATTGCTGCTGCAGTCAAAATTTATATTATGTTTTAGCGCCAGTTTTAGTTTACGTAACTAATACGCATTTAGTTCAACCGTTTTAACGTACCAAAAATAAAAAGGAGCCATTTTTTTTTAAATAAGTTAATTATCGCTTTATAAAAATACAGGAAATAGAACGCGTTTTTGCTATTAAAAGCCGTTTTCTTAAATTTTACTCATCACTTTATTGCCTCAAATTACAAACTTCATGCAAATATTGCCTTGTTTTTATAAAACAATATCACTGCGCTTTACTTAAATAGTGTTACAAAACGCGCAGATTGCACATAAAAACAACGAATAGACCTCTTTTTTGAATTTATGATCTTTTATATGTTGACACTTTGCTATGCGGTCATTAATATTTCGCCCCGTTGAAAGGCAAGACGCTTCCCCCTTAGCTCAGTTGGTTAGAGCGACGGACTGTTAATCCGCAGGTCCCCCGTTCGAGTCGGGGAGGGGGAGCCAAGTTTTTCAGCCATAAACGATTCCCCCTTAGCTCAGTTGGTTAGAGCGACGGACTGTTAATCCGCAGGTCCCCCGTTCGAGTCGGGGAGGGGGAGCCAAGTTTATGATGTAGTTCCCCCTTAGCTCAGTTGGTTAGAGCGACGGACTGTTAATCCGCAGGTCCCCCGTTCGAGTCGGGGAGGGGGAGCCAAGTCATAAAAAGTATATTTTAGTTCCCCCTTAGCTCAGTTGGTTAGAGCGACGGACTGTTAATCCGCAGGTCCCCCGTTCGAGTCGGGGAGGGGGAGCCAATTTACTACAATCACATAGACATACCCTTCAATTTGCTCTACCATTCTTCTTTTAAAATAAAAACTTTTTTGCTTAAAAAACTAACCATTTGATAACTATTGATATCGAGCTATAATTAGTTTAATAATCATGAGGTTGTGTCCTCCCCCATTTGACATAAAAAGATTAAATAATGGCAGCTTTCAAAAAACTTATTCTTATACAACTGTTAGCTTGGCTGGTACTTGTGTCCGCTGGTAGCTATTTTATTAGCCAAAATTTTGATAATGCCATCGGCAATGCTCAAAAAAATGCACAAGCGACCGTTGAGCAATACATTAAAAATCTCTCTGCGACAGATATATCAGCAGAAAATCTTAAGAACACGCTTGCAACTAGTGAAACCTTTTCAAATTTTGTTTTACGTGACTATCAAGGCGTTGAAGTATTTTCGGTTAACAATGCAGTGCAATTACCTTTTATTGCTGAGCTTATTCAATCTAGTAGCAACTCAGTACGTACTCAGTACGCCACAAACAATAACGCCGATATAAAAATTGAATTTAAATTAAACATTACTCACTTGGGTGAGCAGTTTCAAACCGCGTTTTTTGTTATTTTAATTGTTAGCACCCTACTCGCCCTAATACCTATTATATTGATGAAAACCATTGTTAAGCACATTAACGACAATATATGTACGAACGTTGCTGATGTTATTGATGTATATATCAATCAAAACCAACTAGGTGATGATTTTGCAACTAAAATTGATTCACCTGAGTTAGCTAAGTTGGGGAAAAGTTTAATTCCTAGCTTTAATCGTTTATCGCACTTTTTAAAAAGCAAAAACGACAATATAAAAAATGCAGCCCACGATATTAAACGTGAAGCCTACAAAGACGGCGTTACTGAATTAGGTAATCGCAATATGTTTGTTGATTACTACGAAAAAAATATAGAAAACACCGAAATAAGTACATTTGGCTCTTTAGCACTTGTCCGCTGTAGTGAGTTACAGTCAATTAATCAAAGTCGAGGCTATCAAAAAGGTGATGAGTACATTAAGTCGGTTGCAGATATCATAGTACATATCAGTGGTACCTATTCCGGCAGTCAAGTTTTTAGAGTAAACAGCTCTGACTTTATAATTATATTGCCGAATACCCCGTTAAAAGAAGCTGAAAAATTTGGTGAAAACTTACAATCTCGCTTTACTCAATATATGCAAAACCAAGAGCTTAGCTCGGTTGCAAACACAGGTATTGTGGGGTACGAAAAAGCCAAACCTTTAGGTGAGTTGCTCTCTATCGTTGATAACGCAATGAGTATGGCGCAATCTAAGCAAGCTAATGCGTGGCATGTGCAGCGCGATACTGATCTTGTTAATAATGTGAGCGCAGGGTTTGGTAACCAAAACTGGCGTAAAGTGATTAACCAGGTGATCGAGTCTAAAAGCGTCCATTTAGTGATCCAAAATATTATGCCATTAGGTAAAAGCATTAAAGCCTATGCTGAAATTCAAGCCCGCTTCAAAACAGAAGAAAATCAAACTTTGCCTACCGCTTCATTTTTAGCAATGGCTGAAAAGCTCGATATGGCAATAGAAATTGATAGGTTAATTATAGAATCGTCGTTAGAAAGAATAAAATCGAGTAATTTATCTGAAAAATACTTTGGCTTAAATATTACCCCTTCAAGTGCGCACAGTGACCAATTTATGATTTGGTTAGAGCGTCGTTTGCTTAAAGATACCCATATTGCTTCTAAGTTAATTTTTGAGGTGAGTGAATTTGGTCTGCTACAAAACATTAAAGCAAGCAAACGTTTTATTGATATGGTGCATCGCGTTGGAGCCAGAATTACTGTTGAACGCTTTGGTGTAGGACTCACATCATTTAAGTTTTTCAGAGATTTAAAACCAGACTTTATTAAAATGGATGCAAGTTATACCCGAGGCTTAGAGGATGATAAAAATAATCAGTACTTTATGCGTTTAATGGTCGACCTTGCACACCGAATTGGCGTCAGTGTTTTTGCTGAGGGCGTTGAAAGCCAAGAAGAAAAACACATTGTAGAAACGTTATGCCTAGATGGTGTTCAAGGTTACTACATTGAAAAGCCCAAAGACATCTAACGCCTCTACTCCAATTAACGTAAAAAAGAGCATGTATGCTCTTTTTTACGTTCTAAAGTGTGCTTTTATGAATTTTCAGCCGTTAAAATGCTGACAGTTTTTTTATTGCAATGTCCCTTGATTTTAACCCTTTACAATTAGCCCATTATTTAACGTTGTTTATTTAACTGATAATCACTCAACGTGTTGTTTATCACAGTAGAAAAAAGGATAATACACGGGATTTTATTAGCGTGAGGCACACATGACAGAATACGTCTTGTTATTAATTGGAACAGTGTTAGTTAACAACTTTGTATTAGTACAATTTTTAGGCCTTTGCCCGTTTATGGGTGTGTCTGGGAAACTTGACACAGCCATAGGTATGTCTTTGGCAACTACCTTTGTGCTAACGCTTGCCTCTGTGACAAGCTATTTAGTAAATGAGTATATTTTATTACCATTGGATATTACCTACCTGAAAACAATGAGCTTTATTTTAGTGATAGCTGTTGTTGTACAATTTACTGAAATGGTTGTCAGAAAAACCAGTCCAACGCTTTACCGGTTACTGGGAATATTTTTACCTTTAATAACCACTAACTGTGCGGTATTGGGTGTTGCTTTATTAAATATCAAAGAAGATCACACGTTTTTACAATCGGCCGTTTATGGCTTTGGTGCTGCGGTGGGGTTTTCATTAGTATTGGTTTTATTTGCTGCATTGCGCGAACGTTTAGCCGCAGCAGACGTACCAACCCCATTTAAAGGTGCCTCAATCGCAATGATAACGGCAGGTTTAATGTCAATGGCCTTCATGGGTTTTACTGGATTAGTGAAGTTTTAATATGACCTTGTTGTACGCTTTAATAGCGCTGGGTTTGCTGGCGTTAATTTTCGGATTAATTTTAGGGTTTGCAGCAGTACGCTTTCGAGTTGAAGGTAATCCTGTTGTAGAACAAATCGACACCATTTTACCGCAAACACAATGCGGCCAATGTGGTTACCCGGGCTGTCGTCCTTATGCAGAAGCCATTGCCAATGGCGATGAAATAAATAAATGCCCTCCAGGTGGTGAAGCGACCGTTAAAAAGCTAGCTGATTTAATGGGGGTTGAGGCTAAACCCCTCGCTGGCGGAGAACAAGCCGAGCCAGTTAAAACGGTGGCCTACATTCGCGAAGATGAATGTATTGGTTGTACCAAATGTATTCAAGCCTGCCCTGTTGATGCCATTGTTGGTGCAACCCGACAAATGCACACCGTTCTAATTGACGAATGTACAGGCTGTGACTTGTGCGTTGAACCTTGTCCGGTTGATTGTATTGACATGCTACCCGTTGCACCAACAAAACAAACTTGGAAATGGCAACTAGACGCTATTCCTGTTACCCAAATAGATTAGAGGTTTGAGTGGAAAAGTTACTTGAACAAATAAAAAAAGGCACCGTTTGGGCATTTCCTGGCGGCGTACATCCTCCGCAGCAAAAGTCATTATCTAATAATGCGCCTATTGCGCGCCTTCCTTTGCCTGAAAAACTCGTTCTGCCTTTAAAGCAGCATATAGGCGCTAGCGGCAAGTTAATTGTAGAAAAAAGCCAGCACGTATTAAAAGGTCAACCATTAACTAAGCCTTCTGCTAACTGGTCGGTACCTGTGCATGCACCTACATCAGGCACTATTATTGATATTACGCCTATGCCATCAGCACACCCTTCTGCTTTGCCTGAATTAAGCATTATTATTGAACCCGATGGCAAAGATACCTGGTGTGAACTATCGCCTTTAGCAAACCCAGCCACTGCATCACACGATGAACTGGTTGACGTTATTCATAATGCGGGGATCTCTGGCATGGGAGGCGCAGGTTTTCCAACCTACGTTAAAGCAGATATTAAGCAGCCAATTGAGTTTTTAATCGTGAACGCGGTTGAGTGTGAACCTTACATAACGGCTGACGATACTTTAATGCGCGAACATGCCGCTGAAATAATCAAAGGTATTGAGCTCATGCAACAGCTGCTCAATCCTACCCTGTGTATTATTGGTATTGAAGATAATAAGCCCGAGGCTATCACAGCCATGACAGAAGCGGCGAAGCATAACGAGCATATTTTAATACAAACCGTGCCCACGGTTTACCCCTCTGGCGGTGAAAAACAGCTAATAAAACTGCTCACTAACCGTGAAGTACCTAATGGTGGCATTCCTGCTGATATCGGCATTTTAGTACATAACACCGGCACTTTATTTGCGATACAGCAAGCCGTATACGAAGGTAAACCGTTAATTGAACGTGTAGTTACCGTTACCGGCAATACCATACATAATCCAGGTAATGTATGGGCGCTATTAGGTACTGAGATAAAACACTTACTTGATTGCCAAGGTTTTTCACCTGTGCCGCAACAGCGCGTCGTTATGGGCGGCCCTATGATGGGCTTTACCTTACCCACGGTTCGTATTGGCGTTGTTAAAACAACAAACTGCATACTTGCTCCAGATCACAAAGAATTAGCAGAGCCTGGCCCAGAAAAAGCCTGTATTCGCTGCAGTGCCTGTGCAGATGCTTGCCCTGCTTCATTGTTACCACAACAATTACAATGGTTTGCTAAATCAAAAGAATACGACAAACTCCAAGAGCATAACTTATTTGATTGTATTGAATGTGGCGCGTGTGCCTATGTTTGCCCTAGTGAAATACCACTCGTTCAGTATTACCGCGTTGCAAAAGTTGAAATTAAAGAGCAAATTGCCGAGAAGATAAAATCAGATCGCGCTAAAGAACGATTTGATGCACGTAAAGCGCGTTTAGAGCAAGAACAAGCTGAGCGAAAAAATCGTCACAAACGTAAGCCAGCAGCTAAATCAACCGAAGAACAGCAAAAAGTAGCCGATGCCCTTGCCCGCGTTAAAGATAAAACCAGCGATGGTGACAATAAATCAGCTGTAGCAGCGGCAATTGCGCGTGCGAAAGCTAAAAAGCAAGGTGGCGAACTTGAGCCAGATAACAGTGAAGTTGCAAAAGAACGCGCAGCCCGTAAAGAGCAAGCTCGCCTTTATAAAGAGCAAAAAGCACAAAATAATGGTGATGACGAAGCTGTAGATGACAAAAAGTCAGCAGTTGCAGCCGCTATTGCCCGCGCTAAAGCCAAAAAGGCAGCACAAGCTAATGAGCAAACAGCAACTGATGACACAACAAGTGAATCTCCAGCTGCTGCAGATGATAAAAAAGCCGCCGTCGCTGCAGCCATTGCCCGTGCTAAAGCCAAAAAAGCAGCACAAGCTAATGAGCAGGTAACAAGCGATGACACTGCAAGTGAATCTCCAGTTGCTGCCGATGATAAAAAAGCTGCCGTCGCTGCAGCCATTGCCCGCGCTAAAGCCAAAAAAGCAGCACAAGCTAATGAGCAGGTAACAAGCAATGACACAGTAAGTGAATCTCCAGTTGCTGCCGATGATAAAAAAGCTGCCGTCGCTGCAGCCATTGCCCGCGCTAAAGCTAAAAAAGCAGCACAAGCTGCTGAGCAAACACCAAACGATGACATAGCAAGTGAATCACCTGTCGCCGCCGATGATAAAAAAGCTGCTGTCGCTGCAGCCATTGCCCGCGCTAAAGCAAAAAAAGCAGCGCAAGCTGATGAATTAGCAAAACAAAGTGAAAAAACTGAGCCACAAAGCAACGATGAATCTTCAGAAGGTTCACAGCAAACAGCTCAAGAAAAAAAGAAAGCCGCCGTAGCCGCCGCTATTGCTCGCGCTAAAGCTAAAAAGCAACAAAAAGAAGGAAATGATCAGTCATGAAACTAACCATGGCCAGTTCACCCCATAATCATAGTCACAAATCTGTGACACGGTTAATGTTAACTGTGATTGCGGCTTGTATTCCTGGTGTTATTGCGCAAGTTGTATTTTTTGGCACCGGTGTCCTTATCCAATTATTATTGGCGTTAGTGTGTGTAAGCGCGTTTGAAGCAACCATTATGCTAATGCGTAAGCGCCCTATTTGGCCTGCATTAAGCGATGGCAGCGCATGGCTAACGGGCGTGCTATTAGCGATTAGTATTCCGCCTTTAGCGCCTTGGTGGGTTATTGTTATAGGGTGTTTGTTTGCCATTGTTATTGTTAAGCAACTTTATGGTGGTTTAGGCTTTAATTTATTTAACCCTGCAATGGCAGCCTATGTACTTTTATTAGTGTCGTTCCCTGTGCAAATGACTGCCTGGTTACCCGTTACAGAGTTACTCAATACGGGCATTACTTTTAGCCAGCAGCTTAGTCTAATATTTAGTGACTTTACAACTCTTGGATATAGCTTAGATCAGCTCAGAGTGGGTATTGATGGCAGCACGATGGCCACCCCTCTTGATACGTTAAAAACAGATATTGCTCATAGCCTTACCGTCACTGAAAGTATGCAAAAACCGGTATTTAATGAATGGGTTGGCCTAGGTTGGGGTTGGGTTAATTTAGCCTTTTTACTCGGTGGCCTTTATTTATTGAAAACAAAAGTGATTAACTGGCATATACCAGTGAGTTTTATTGCCAGTTTAAGCCTATGCGCTGCAATTGGTTATATTGCCTCGCCAGGCACTGAGCCGGGTCTGGTGTTTCACTTATTTAGTGGTGCGACTATGCTGGGAGCCTTTTTTATCGCCACCGATCCTGTATCAGCTGCAACCACTAATCGAGGTCGCCTTATTTATGGTGCAGCAATTGGTTTAATTGTGTATTTAATTCGTACATTTGGTGGCTTTCCGGATGCGGTTGCATTTGCCGTATTACTGATCAATATTGCAGTACCGCTGATTGATTACTACACACAACCAAGAACTTATGGCCATGGAGCAGTAAAATGATTATTTCTTCAATGGTAAAAAATGGCGCAATATTATGCGGTTTCGCACTCCTTACAACAGGATTAGTGGCCACTATAAACTCGTTAACGGCCGATAAAATTGCAGAGCAAGAGCAACTGCAATTAACTAACCAGTTACAAGAAGTATTACCGCACAGTAAGTACACTAATGAACTTTCTCAAGATTGTGTGATCATATCAGACCCTTTACTGGGGCCATACGACAACCAAGTAATTTACCGTGCCCGAAAAGATGACGAACCCGTTGCATTAGTCATTCGTCATGTCACTCCTAGCGGCTACAGTGGCGATATAAACTTACTTAGCGCGGTATATCGCGATGGCAGCGTTGCTGGTGTAAGGGTTACTAAGCATGAAGAAACCCCAGGTTTGGGCGATAAAGTTGAAATTAAAAAGTCAGACTGGATCACCTCATTTAATTCAAAAACAGTACAAAGCGAAAGTGACGCGCGTTGGGCCGTTAAAAAAGATGGCGGTCAGTTTGATCAATTTACTGGCGCAACCATTACGCCTCGCGCTGTAGTTGGCTCAGTTAAAAATGCGGTAGTGTATGCACAAAATAACTTTGATGATCTTTTTGCAGCAGCGAATGCTTGCCCTGAGGTAACACTATGAGTGAATTAAAAACCCTTTATAAAGAAGGCCTATGGGGAAATAACCCCGCCTTAGTACAGTTATTAGGTTTATGTCCTTTACTTGCTGTTACCTCCACGATTACTAATGCGCTAGGTTTAGGCTTAGCAACCTTATTGGTATTAGTGGGCTCTAATATTACTGTATCAATAGTGCGTAACTGGGTACCTAAAGATATTAGAATACCTGTGTTTGTGATGATCATTGCCGGTTTTGTGACGATTGTGCAGCTGATAATGAACGCTTACACTTTTGGCCTTTATCAATCTTTAGGGATTTTTATTCCATTGATTGTGACTAACTGCGCCATTATTGGTCGTGCTGAAGCATTTGCCTCTAAAAATCCAGTGCATTTATCTGCCTTTGATGGCTTGATGATGGGCTTAGGCTTTATGTTGGTACTAATTGTACTTGGCGCTATGCGAGAGCTGATTGGCCAAGGCACCTTATTCGATGGCGCCGATTTATTACTCGGTCCTTGGGCTTCAGCTTTACGCATCGAAGTATTTAGCTTTGATAGCCAGTTTTTACTGGCCATTTTACCACCTGGCGCATTCTTAGGGCTTGGGCTGCTGATCGCCGCAAAAAACGTCATTGATGCACAAATAAAATCAAAACAAGTCGCACCGCCAGAAGCTGAAAAAGGCCCTAGAGCGCGTGTTACTAGCTTAACTTAAGGGGAAAACGCATTAACTTAATAAAGCTAATGCGTTTTAAGTTACATGAATAAAGAAAAACGTTACCAAATACTTACTCGCTTGCGCGATGACAACCCACATCCTGAAACGGAGCTTGAATATTCAAGCCCGTTTGAGTTGCTAGTTGCCGTAACACTCTCAGCACAAGCCACCGATGTAGGGGTAAATAAAGCCACCCGAAAACTCTTTCCAGTGGCAAACACACCGCAAGCTATTTTAGATATTGGCCACGACACACTGCGTGATTACATTAAAACCATCGGTTTGTTTAATTCCAAAGCTGCAAACGTATACAAAATGTGCCAAATATTGGTAGATCAGCATAACGGTGAAGTGCCTGAGAATCGTGAAGCGCTTGAAGCCCTGCCTGGCGTTGGTCGTAAAACTGCTAATGTAGTACTGAACACTGCTTTTGGCTGGCCGACCATCGCTGTAGATACGCATATTTTCCGTGTATCAAACCGTACTAAACTTGCTATGGGTAAGAACGTGGTTGAAGTAGAAAAGAAGCTCGAAAAAGTAGTACCTAAAGAGTTTAAAGTCGATGTACACCACTGGCTGATACTGCATGGTCGTTATGTTTGTACAGCCCGCAAACCAAAATGCGGCAGTTGTATAATTGAAGACTTGTGCGAGTTTAAAGATAAAACTGAGTAATCAAAGCCTGCTTTGTGCCATGAACAGTCATTCATGATCAACTCGTTTCAGCCCTAAAAGGAGTTAACGTAAATGCTCTAAAGGTCTGCTTTGAGTTAAAAGCGGGCATAAAATCTAACTTATTTCTTGTGCCCGTCTAGTAATCGTTGTGAGACAAAATACACATTACCTTTAGCTCTTGTACAAGCTACATATAGCTTGTTCAACGTCGATGGTGCCAAAGTAGCCAATTGTCCTTTTGTATAGGCTGTGAATGTGGTCGGATTTAGAACTATGCAGATGTCAGAGAAATCATCCAAGCCTTTTGTATTTCCCCAATTGTCAGTCCTTCCAACGTACTTGTAGCTTTCTTTAAAAAACAATTTAACGATGGAATCGTCAGAGAATAATCTTTTAATTTGTTCAGTATCGTCAATTAGGGCAATATTGACTTCATCTTGTCGATGGGAGTTTATTGTGATGCCAATTTGCTCGGTAACAAACCTGCAAACTGTAGGGCTACATCTATAGCTGTGAGCGAGTGTATCTAAGTCGATTATGTATCCTGAATCTTTGAGCTTGGTAAGATATGCTTCATAGTTGTTATGTAGGTTTTTTTGAATATTACCATCTCGGCTAGTATCAAAAGTATGTTGGAAAAAGTCACCAACGAATAATACCTCCACATCCATTTTCGACAACTGACAAAGCAAATTGAAATCATTAGCTGCGAAATCTTGAACTTCATCTACGCAAAAGAAATCAAAATACTTTTCTATACGCTCAGAGATATCAGACACACCATCACAATCCATCATCATCTTCGCAATACGGCTATGGTAAAGTCGGGATCCTTGGCTGAAGTAATGTCTGTGAGTGTTGCGTTTCGCAAATTTAGGCGGTTCACTATAGCTAATCCCCTTTATCTTAACGTCGTTACCAACGATTGGTCGCACGCAGAACGACATTAGGAATGAAAAATAGGTGTAAACACGCACACCTTTAGGCATTACTCCAAATTTTTTTAAAATACGCTTTTTTAGATTAGTAGTATTATTTACAGTGTAAGTAACAATCAGCGCACGACTATTTATACCTAATTTATCAATTATATGTTGTGTTTTCCCCGATCCTGCAACTGCTAGTACTACTCGCTTATCCATTCAATGGCCTCTCTAATGTATGGAGGTACAGTGATTTCATTCGCCTTCTCGTCAAGTAACCTAAATGCTGCGGTAGTTTTGTTATTCAACATATACTGTTGAGGTGTTAATTGGATTCTTCCGCCTGAAAATAAGCCGTCGCATATATCTTTATTATCCTGATACATGCATATTTCAAAAGTTGTTCTTGTGTTATCTGGGTCAGCGCATACTGTTATACAATCTGCTTGATAATCATGATAATTATCTATACAGTTTTTTTGATAGTCACTGTCATTATCACGGATCACCGCCGTCCTAATATTCAACAACTTAGAAACTTCCATATATCGTTTAAAGCTAGTACCACCAACGGAGATTATATGAACACCATCCTCGCTTGGTGCATGACCTTTCGTTCGCTCGTATAAGCACTCCATCAGAATATATTCCGCATCACCCTCAACAAGAATTACTTTTTCAGAAAGGACATGCTCTAAGATGTTATGGTTAGGGGCTTTCGCAAAAAACTTAGCGGTATCCCTCGTGAGGTCTGTCAAGGAAGCAGGTCTGATTGCTGCACTATTCAGTAAGATCGACTTTCTTAAATCTAATCTAGAGCTAATTAAGCTACTATGGGTTGCAATTATCACCTGATTATCATGAGCCTTCTCTACCTGACTAATTAGCTTATACATGCTGGTGTGGCTAAGGTGGTTCTCAGGCTCTTCTAGTAACAAGACATCGATTCTCTTGCCTTCATCACGCTCTCTCAATGCAAACGCTGTTTTTATAAAGCACTGCTTTCCTTTACCACGATTTTCAATAGGAATGCCTTCCTCTGTTAGTGTTAGATCAGTTTCCAAATTGAACTTTGAGCCAGAGCGGATAGCAAAATCGTAGCCTTCTAAGTCATCATTAATCACATTTAGCTGGGTATCCCTGAAGGCACTTTTTTGCTGTCTATATTCATTCATTAGACTATAACGGACAGGTTGCTCTACGATCGCTTCATACATGGCTTTTACATACTGACTGTTTGCGTACTCGTTGTTAATTTGAGTGCTATCAATAGACAAAAAGCGCAAAAACTTCCGATAACTGGAGTATGCATCCCCATTGAACGTAATAAACTTGGCAACGTAAAATTCGAAAGGAAAGTTATCACCTTCAGTATCCAAAACTTGCCGTATCTCCGCGCTTAACTCTTCGTTCGGTTCACAGATCAATTGAAGCCCGTCAGCATAAATTCCATCACTGTTGTTTCTACCGTTGAGATCTGGGTTATCTGTTTCATTTAGAAATAATTCAATATGAAGACTCGGAAGGCGGTCTATACTCTTCTCACCCGCTAGAAATTCAGAAACAACTCTAACATTAAGCAAAGCTTCGATACCCAAGCTATCTACCTTACTTCTGCTGCCACTCAATACAAGTTCAATAGCCGTCAATATAGTGCTCTTTCCTGCTTCATTATCCCCAATTAGAATATTTCTTTTGGGGTCAAATTGAACCTCATACTCCCTGAATTTTTTAAAGTTTTTTATTTTTGTTTTCAAAATATACGTCATTGTAATAATCACCTGCCATGAATATTTTTTAACCAGAATACTATACATTACTCAAAGTTATAAGTGATCTTCCGCTGAATTACCTATTGCACGAAGAGCTAAAAACGAATTACATCATAATGTTTATTTTTTAGCACGGAGCTACTTGTCGGCTCTGAAACGTTTTTGTCCTTCGACGGGTTATGAACATAACTCGCCTTTGCCCCATTACGCGTTAACGTAAATACTCTAATGGCAGCTGTGGGGTGAACAAAGGACCTTGCTGTTAACCTCAAGGAAGCAAATCTATTCCAAACAGCTTCAGCAATAAAGAAAACAGCCAAAAGCAAATTACAGTTATTAATGAGCTGATGAGTAACGATAGCCAAAAACTGTAGCGCTGCATCAGCATGGGGAAAAGTAAAAACATGGGCAATGTGGGAAGTACATACCAAAAAGTGTACCAAGCATGATTGGCTATTTTCTCTGACGGCTGCTTTTCAACATATAACCAAATCATGGCTAAAATTGTGACTGTCGGTAAGGCCACTATGAGTGCGCCTAGTTTATCATTTCGTTTTGCTAGCTCCGATGCCGCGACAATGACCGTAGCGGTGATCAAATACTTAGTTATTAGCCAACCCATATAATACCCTTAAATCTAAAAACCGATTGCCTATCGGTTTTTGTTGTGGCAATATAGCCAGCGAATTAAATAGAGTAAAGTGTTATGCAATTAGGTGAACTAGAAAAATTAGTGCTTCAACATTTCTGGAATGTCAAAGAGGCGGATGCAAAGCAAGTACATAAAGTACTGGGGTTAGCTCGTGGTAATTCGTTAAATACTATCCAAAGTACGCTTGATAGGTTATTTAAAAAAGAATTACTTAAACGCACTAAACAAGGCCATGCGTATTGTTATTCAGCCAGAGTAGATCGTGAAGGCTTAATTGCTCAACTTATTTCAAATGTAACCAGTGACTTTGTTGATGATGGTGAAAATAGCTTAATTGCTGCGTTCAGTTCTGCTTCGGCACAGCTTAATGACGAACAACTCGATACATTAGAAAAAATGATCGAGAAACAACGCCAGCTAAGAAAGGAACGGGCTTAATTATGTTAGTTGGAGATATGGCAATCGTTCTAAATTTGCTCAGTGTTTCAGTGCTTGCATTTGTGATCGGTATTGCAACTGTTGCTGTCGTATCTCGTTTTGTGTTGTTCAGACTCAAACAAGTCAGTTTTAATAGTCAAAAGTTTATATTGTGGTCACTAGTGAGTGCACCTTGGTGGATAGCCTTTTCTTGTATTGGTTACTTTATGCCTTACTCGTTAGGGTTTGATAAAGTTTTTAACATAAGCTGGTTCGAAGATTTTGCCCATTGGCACCATATCGATATTTTTAGCTTTTCAAGTTGGCACGCGTTAACCTTACTTTTAGCACTAATCTATTTAGCTTGGCGCGTAACTAAGACTACCTTTGTTAGAACCAAACAGTCCATCGCATTATCGAGTTTACTAAGCTTTACTGATGCACAAGATGCTAGGACGACTAATGGCAATCAATATTTATTGATGCCTGTTAAAGTGCCTGTTGCCTTTACTACAGGTTTTATATCTCCCAAGATATATGTATCAACCGGACTACAAACCCAAGTTAGCGATGAACAACTTAATATCATCGTTAATCATGAACTGGCCCATGTAACGGCAAGAGACCCGTTATTTAAAGTGCTTTTCACGGCACTTGCCAGCTTCTATCCGTCACGTATAAAACAAACCCTAATCGAGCAATATGTCTTAATGACGGAAAAGATGGCCGACAATGAGGTCACAAAAGAATACGACCACCTTGATATCGCACAGACATTAATTGATGTCGCTAGACTTCAAAAAGCACTTCCTACGGACTGCGATCAGGCGTCTGTTAGCTACTTCGGACATGATTACACGAGTCTTCGTGTTGAGGGTTTATTAAATCCAATTAATAAACCGTCACTTACTACTATCATCATTACTCTAGCATTATTGGCAACTATGCCAGTACTAGCGGCATCCACTGTCGATAGTTTTCATCACTTTATCGAAACTTTTTTCATCCATTAATTAAGGATATGGAATGAGATTTAATTTTTATAAAAGCAACGGAAAAAAACCGATCGGCAATCGGTTTTTGGCTGTTGGTCTAGTTTTAACAACGGGGGCTGGTTTAGTAACATCAACTCCCTTTTTGGCTAATGCGCAGTCCCAGCAGCAATTACAGTCATCACATCAGGTTATAAATTTAAGCAAGGCTGTGACCATGACTCTACAAAGTCATCCTGAGCTAAAAGCCTTGATAGCTCAAGAAGCTGTGTGGCAAGGTAATATCGAGCAAGCTGGCATTGGAGAGCGTCCTCAAATAGGTTTAATGATTGAAGATGCGTTAGGGACAGGTGAGCATAGCGCATTACAAAGTATGCAATCAACGCTCACATACTCTTGGTTGCTTCAACAAGATCAAATTGATGGCAGAGTTAATGCGGCAAAAAGCCAAGCAAATGCAGTAATAGTAGAGCAAAAAATAAAAGCCCTCGATTTATCTGCGATTGTTGCTAAACAGTTTGTTGAAATCTTGATAAAGCAAGAGCGCTTGAAACTCAATCAATTAGCGGTGTCTCAGGCACAGGAAGTGGTTGACGCTATTGCCAAAAGAGTAAAAGCGGGTAAAAGTTCCAATGTTGAAATGCGCTTGGCTCAAGCCGAGCTGGTTCGAAGAAATCTCGCTGTAGAAGATTTAGAGCACGAATTAAAAGCTAGTCATTATCAACTGTCATCCTTATGGGGCAAGCCTCAGGCTGAGCTTAAATTAACTGGGAATTTAATGCTTAAGCCGGAAATTCCCTCGGTAGAAAGCCAGCTAATCAAGCTTAAGCAAGTCCCACAAATACAGCAGTTTGTTAATGAACAACGTATCGCTCAGTCTCAAATGGAGCTTGCACGCATTGAAGCAAAACCTCAGTGGCAACTCACTGCGGGATTGAGACGATATGAAGCGACAAATGACTTTGGTTTAGTAGCGGGTATATCTATTCCTTGGGGGAATGACAATAGCAATGCAGGAACAATAGCGGCCTTACGCGCAAAACAAGATGTACTGGCAACTCAGCAACAAGCCTTAATGCAGAAACTGGATGCACAGCTATATGTGCTATTACAAGAAATGGCGCATTCCCACCATGTCATTGAAACGATTCAAGCTGAAATTATTCCCGTACTAGAAACCGCATTGACTGAAGCAAGTCAGGCATTTGATATCGGTAAGCTTAGCTACAACCAGTGGAGTGATATACGTAGAGAGCTGCTCAGCGCCCAAAATCAGTTACTTGATGCTTATCAATCTTTGCATTTACAACATATTGAAATTCAACGCCTAACTGGCGTGCCCGTTAGTGATAGCGAGTAAAACCATGAGTAAATTTATGAAAAATAAAAATATTCTGTCGTCATTGAGCTTGGCGATTATTATCTCATTCACAGGTGTCGTCGCACCTAATGCTATTGCAGCATCAACACCTGCGGCAGAGCAAGCTGAACCAGAGAAAGGTCCACACCGTGGGCGCATGTTACGAGATGGTGATTTTGCCATTGAACTCTCTATTTTTGAAACTGGTGTGCCACCAGAGTTTCGTGTTTGGGCGACAAATGATGGACAACCTATAGACCCAAAGAATGTCGATTTAAACGTAAAATTAATTCGCCTAGGCGATGGCACTGATGATATTAACTTCAATGCTCAAGGTGACTTTCTTCGCGGTGATATGGTGATTTATGAGCCTCACTCTTTTGTTGTTGCCATTGAAGCAACTTATCAGGGTAAAAAGTACAATTGGCGATATGACAACTTCGAGGGTCGCACCACAATTGAACAGGCAGTTGCCGATGCAATGGAAATCAACACTGAAATCGCAGGCCCTGCGACAATTCATCAAACCATACCCGCTTATGGAAAATTAAGTTTACCTGTGGACGCTAAGCGAAACATTGCTGCGCGTTTCGATGGTGAAATCACCAAATTACACGTCAATTACGGTGAAATTGTTAAAAAAGGGCAAACGCTATTCACAGTAGAAAGTAATGAAAGTCTTAAGCCCTACGTTATTAAAGCGCCCATTAACGGTGTTATTACCCAGTTATTCGCAAACGCGGGTGAGCAAACTAATGGTAAAACCTTACTCACCATTACCAATCTTAATCGCCATATTGCCAAATTAGCGGTTTATCCTTCGGATTATTCCAAGGTTAAACTGGAAACGCCAGTTACGTTAAACATTGAAGGTCATGAGGACCCCCTTGTAGGTGAGGTGTCATTTATTGAACCTAGCGTGAGAGATGATCAGGCAAGAATAGTTTGGGTCGAATTAGAAGGTCGTAACCTTGCCGAAGGCGGCTTCGTAAAAGCTGACATTGAAGTTGCAACCATTGATGTGCCACTGGCTGTAAAGCGTGTTGGCTTACAAGGTTTTAGAGACTTTACTGTTGTTTACGCCAAAGTGGGTGAGCAGTATGAAGTTCGTATGCTTGAGTTGGGCCGCACTGGAGGCGAATGGATTGAAGTATTAGGTGGCCTAAAAGCGGGAACCGAATACGTGACCAACAATAGCTACATCTTAAAAGCCGACATTGAAAAGTCTGGCGCATCACACGATCACTAGGAGTGTATAAATGTTGGAGTCAATTTTACGCTTTTCAATAAAGCGCAAATTCCTTGTCATGGTGATGGTGTTAGCTGTGTCAGGTTTGGGTATATGGAATTTTACCAAACTACCGATTGATGCAGTGCCTGATATCACCAATGTGCAGGTAATGATCAATACCGAAGCGGCTGGGTTTACGCCATTAGAAGTTGAGCAAAGGGTAACTTTTCCGTTAGAGACCGCATTGTCGGGTTTACCGGGGTTAACCTATACCCGCTCAGTTTCTCGTTATGGCCTATCTCAAGTGGTTGCAATATTCAGTGATGATACTGATGTCTATTTTGCCCGTCAGCTTGTTAATGAGCGTTTATCAGCGGCACGCGCTGAGTTACCGCTGGGCTTAGAGCCTCAACTTGGGCCAATTGCGACAGGTCTTGGTGAAATATTCATGTTCACTGTTGATGCTGAGCCTGATGCTACACATGCTGATGGCACGCCTATTACACCAACGGATTTACGAACCGTACATGACTGGACAATAAGACCACAGTTAATGCGGGTGCCGGGTGTAGTAGAAGTGAACCCGATAGGCGGATTTGAGCGTGAAATATTAGTCGCTTTCAAACCTGAAAAGTTACTTGCTTTTGGGCTGTCACAAGCCGATGTGGTTGATGCAATTTCGCAAAACAACCAAAACCAAGGTGCAGGCTTTATTGAGCAAAATGGCGCACAGTGGTTGTTAAGGCTGCCCGGTCAGGTTACTGATATGACTGCCATTGGTAATATTCCGCTTAAGTCGCTTGATGGTTCATCAATTTATATAAAAGACGTAGCCGATATTGAAAACGGCAAAGGGCTTAGAACTGGCGCTGCTACACAAAATGGTCGTGAAGTGGTGATGAGTACGGTATTTATGCTTATTGGCGAAAATAGCCGCACAGTAGCTCATGCCGTGGGAGAAAAGCTCAAGGAAATTAACGCCACTTTACCAGAAGGTATAGTCGCAACTGCTGTTTATGATCGCACTAAATTAGTAGATAAAACGCTACAAACGGTTCAGCTTAACCTGATCGAAGGGGCTATTTTAGTCATTGTCGTTCTATTTGTACTACTGGGTAATTTCAGGGCTGCATTTTTAACAGCCTTAGTGATCCCATTTGCCATGTTGATGACAGTAACAGGTATGGTACAAACTCGCGTGAGTGCTAACCTGATGAGTTTAGGCGCGTTAGATTTTGGTTTGTTAGTCGATGGTGCCATTATTATCGTGGAAAATTGTCTTCGCAGGCTAAGTCAAGCAGGAAACAAACCTCTGCCGCTAAAAGAACGCATGGAACTCGTGTTCGAAGCCACAAAGGAAGTCATACGTCCAGCGCTATTTGGCGTGTTTATTATCACCGCAGTATATCTGCCAATTTTCGCTCTTGAGGGTGTTGAAGGTAAAATGTTCCACCCGATGGCGATCACTGTAGTTATCGCACTACTTAGTGCAATGGTGTTGTCTGTCACCTTCGTACCAGCAATGATTGCCTTGTTATTTAGAAAACCTGTGAAAGAAAAGCACAGTCCTGTCATCCGTGGTGCTGTTGTACTTTATAAACCCGCATTAAAATGGGTGTTACAGGCACGATGGTTTGTGGTCATTGTCGCGACATTATTGGTAGGTTTATCTGGATATCAAGCTACTAAGTTAGGTAGTGAATTTGCGCCCAACTTAGATGAAGGCGACATTGCCATGCATGCGCTGCGAATTCCGGGTACGTCATTGTCTCAAGCAATCGCGCTTCAGGAATCTTTAGAAGATAAAATTAAACAAATGCCAGAAGTTGAACGCGTCTTTGCCAAAATAGGCACTGCCGACGTTGCAACTGATGCCGTTCCGCCAAGTGTCGCAGATAACTTCATTATCCTGAAACCTCGCGAGTTGTGGCCTGATCCAGATAAGACAAAAACTCAAGTTGTAGAAGAGTTAGCCGCGCTAGTAGAGCCAATTCCGGGGAACCGATATGAGTTTTTACAGCCAATACAAATGCGTTTTAACGAATTGTTAGCTGGGGTGAGAGCTGAACTTGCGATAAAAGTGTTTGGTGATGACTTTGATACGTTGACTACGTTAGGCAGTGAGATAGAGGGTGCAATCTCTCAGGTTGAAGGTGCCGTAGATATACAAGTTGAGCAAACCACTGGTTTACCCATGCTTAATCTTGTGCCAAATCGTGAAAAACTGATGCAGTTTGGTATTAGTATTAGCCAAGTACAGTCTCAAGTGGCAATGGCTATGGGCGGTACAGTTGCAGGTAAGTTTTATCAAGGCGATGTGCGCTCAGATATTGTAGTAAGGCTCACAGAGTCCAAACGTAATGATATCGATTCAATACCTTATTTACCGATAACGTTGGCTGATGGACATACAGTACCACTTAAAGAATTGGTTGATATTGAGCTGATATCGGGTGCTAACCAAATAAATCGTGAAAATGGTAAACGTAGATTGGTAGTAACTGCCAATGTTCGTGGTAGGGACTTAGGTAGTTTTGTTGCAGACATACAAGCAGCCATTAATGAAAACGTTGAAGTACCTGCTGGTTATTGGGTGGAATATGGCGGCACTTACCAAAAACTGCAATCCGCTTCAGAGCGCCTGAGTATTGTTGTACCTGTCACTTTAATCATGATTGTTGGTTTATTAATCCTCGCCCTTAACTCGTTTAAAGATGCCATGATCATCTTTACGGGGGTTCCGCTTGCATTAACTGGTGGTATTGCTGCGCTGTTACTACGTGATATTCCGTTCTCAATTTCGGCAGCGGTTGGCTTTATCGCCTTATCGGGCATCGCCATCCTAAATGGACTGGTTATGGTGTCGTTTATCAGAGAACTGCGCAAAGATGGTTTGGCACTTGATAAAGCAATCTTTGATGGTGCGCTGACGCGTCTTCGACCTGTGTTAACAACCGCACTCGTTGCTTCATTAGGTTTTATTCCTATGGCGTTAAATACAGGCATAGGCTCGGAGGTTCAGCGGCCTCTGGCAACAGTAGTCATTGGTGGCATTATTTCGTCAACGATTTTGACTCTGTTTGTCATCCCTGCCTTATACAGAATTTTACATAAAGAAAAGGAGTCTATTTTGACTGATGTTGAAGTATTGGAGTCTCAAGATGCCAAGTAACATGATTAAAGTACTGACTTATCTGACGATTGCGCTGTTAGCGCTTGTCAGTATCGAAGCTTTTGCTCACGGAGTCGATGATAAAACCAGAGCATTTTTAGAGCAAAATAATGGAGTACAGTTTATCCCGTTTTTATATATAGGCGCTAAGCATATGATAACGGGCTATGACCACTTGCTGTTTTTAGTCGGTGTTATCTTCTTTTTATATCGTAGCCGTGACGTACTGTTGTACGTCACCATGTTTACTATTGGGCATAGTACAACCCTGTTATTTGGTGTGTTAAGTGACATACAGGTCAATGCTTATTTAATTGATGCCATTATCGGTTTTTCCGTAATTTATAAGGGCTTCGATAATCTAGGTGGCTTTAAGCTTTGCTTTAATTGGCAGCCTAATACCCAATGGGCGGTGCTGATTTTCGGTCTGTTTCATGGCTTTGGTTTAGCTACCAAATTACAAGAGTTTAGCCTAGCTGATGAAGGTCTTATTACCAACCTGATTGCCTTTAACTTAGGTGTTGAACTTGGTCAATTTGCTGCGCTCGCACTTATTTTGATCATGATAAATGCATGGCGAAAACTGCCTTCATTTCAACGCTTTTCGACAGTCACAAATACCGCACTAATGAGTGCTGGTGTGATGTTGATGGGCTTACAACTTGCTGGTTACTTTACCATTTAATCGATTTTTAACTTATAGAAATACAGAAATAAAAGAGAATTTTATGCAACATACAGTTAGTACCAAAACACTCGTTAAAGCGAGTATTTCAGCAGTCGTTGTCGCGGCTATTGCACTGGTTACCTTTATCTTACCAGCAGAGTACAACATCGATCCGACAGGTATTGGAAACAAGTTAGGTTTAACAGCACTTGCACAAGCGGCTGAAGTGGAAACAACGTCATTAGAGACAACTAAAGGCACGGATGAGTTTCAAACAATAGAAGTGACAGTCCCTGCGGGACGCGGCATCGAATATAAATTTTATATGAAGCAGCATGAAAAAATGACTTATGAATGGTTAACCGATGGTGTTCCATTGTACTTCGATTTACATGGTGAGCCAGAAGGTGACACAACGGGATATTTTGAAAGCTATGTTATTGCTACTACTAATGAAATGAAAGGTAGTTATACCACGCCATTTGAAGGCTCTCATGGCTGGTACTGGAAAAACAAATCAGACAAGCCAGTTTCAATACAGCTAATGGTCAAAGGGCAATACGAAGTTATTGGCCTTAAACAATAACGAATTTAACTTTACGAATTTCATACAAAATGGAGACTAAAATGAACAAACTAATATCAATCGTTGCGCTTTGTGGTGCCTTGCTAACTAGTAATGTACAGGCACATGGAGATCATGGTGTCATCAGCGGTCAGAAAGCTGTTAGCATCGCTGCAACACATATTCAAAAGATGACATTTAAAGACGCTGGTTTTGAAGTTGGTAAGTTAGATGAGTCATGGAAAAATATTGATAAGTCGCAACTTTCGATTGCTAGCGTTGAAGACAATTTCTACGTAGTTAGTGCATCTAATGCTAGCAACGAAGATAAGCTTTACTTCCAAATTGCAAAAAATGGTCAAGTTATAGCGGTTAAAAATAAAAACAACTTTTAACAAAATAAGAAGGCACCTTTTGATACATGAGGTGCCTTTGTTTTTGTACCAAGTCCGCTTTTGGCACAGAGCCACTGGTCGGCTCTAACTCATTTCTGTCCAAAAACGAGTTGACCCGACCGTCTCTTTATCGCTCAAAGCAGTCTTGAAAAAGTAAGTATTTTCGTTCTACGTTCATTATATTTTGGGTGGCCGACATACGCACATATTCCGTGTATCAAACCTTACTAAGTTTGCAGTAGGTAAGAACGTTGTTGAAGTAGAAAAGAAGCTCGAAAAACTAGTGCCTAAAGAGTTTAAAGTCGATGTTCACCACTGGCTTATACTGCATGGCCGCTATACCTGTGTAGCGCGAAAACCTAAATGCGGCAGCTGTATTATTGAAGATTTATGTGAGTTTAAAGATAAAACTGAGTAGCTACATGGCGAGTGTTCCTCTACCAATACATTCTATTTCTTAATGCAGGTGTCAAACTTAGGCACCTTGACTTTTCTATAGTACAAATTAATTAAATAAACGCTTATACCTGCCCCCTGCGAAAAGCAATTATTGGAACATTTTCAAAGTATTAATTTCACAAGTCTTAATCGTTTAGTTATGCTGTTGAGCATTATGAAATTTTATGACGAGAATTCCTATGCTACCAATACTTCGTATCTTGTTAATTGAGCAAGATCCAGTCACCTTACAAGAGCTTTCAACGAATCTATCGAAGACCATTGTCAATTTTGAGCGAGATGATATTCATATCGATATTATTGAGCGTCTTGAGCTAAAACAAGCGTTGGACATTGTAGAGGAAGATGGTGATATTCAGGCTGTAGTGCTTAGCTGGGATTTGCAAAATAAGGTTGGCGAACGCACTTATAGTCGCTTTATCGAGCAGTTAAAGGGGATCCGTCTTGAGCTGCCTGTTTATGTTATTGGCGATGATACGAAAGGGCTTGAAATCGTTAATGAGTCGGAGGAGATTGAGTCTTTCTTTTTTAAAGATGAGGTAATTTCTGATCCTGAAGCAATTTTAGGCTATATGATCAACGATTTCGATGACCGCTCAGAAACCCCATTTTGGACTGCGTACCGCCGCTATGTTGGCGAAGCAAACGATTCTTGGCATACACCAGGTCACAGTGGCGGCTCGAGCTTTAGAAATTCTCCTTATATTAAAGATTTTTATCAGTTTTATGGTCGTAATGTGTTTGTGGGCGATCTGTCGGTTTCTGTTGATTCATTAGGTTCATTGTCAGATAGCACTAATACCATTGGCCGTGCGCAAGAGTCAGCAGCGGCGACGTTTGAAGTCAAGCATACCTATTTCGTTACCAATGGGTCGTCTACCTCAAATAAAATCATCTTGCAGACATTGCTGCGTAAGGGCGATAAAGTGATCATCGACCGCAATTGTCATAAATCTGTGCACTATGGCATTTTGCAATCAGCGAGTTTACCTGTTTATTTGTCGAGTATTTTAAATCCTAAATATGGCATTTTTGCGCCGCCGTCGTTGGCCGATATAAAACAAGCGATAGAACAAAATACCGATGCAAAATTGCTGGTTCTCACCGGTTGTACTTACGATGGCCTACTGAGCGATCTGAAACAGGTGGTCGATTTTGCCCATCAACATGGTATTAAAGTATTTATTGACGAGGCATGGTTTGCTTACTCGCTGTTTCATCCAAGCCTACGATACTATTCCGCCATTCATGCTGGCGCTGACTACGTCACTCATTCGGCGCATAAAGTGGTATCGGCGTTTTCTCAAGCGTCTTATATTCATGTTAACGACCCTGATTTCGATGCTGATTTCTTTCGTGAGATTTACAGTATTTACGCCAGTACATCGCCAAAATATCAGCTTATCGCGTCGCTTGATGTGTGCCAAAAGCAATTAGAGATGGAAGGCTATAAGTTACTCAATGCTTTGTTGAACCATGTGGAAGAATTTAAACAACAGATGGCTTCACTCAAACAAATTAAAGTACTAGGTAAGCAAGACTTTATGGAAATATTTCCGCACTTTAGTGGTGATAACATGGGTCACGATCCGCTAAAAATTCTCATCGACATAAGCGAATTACCTTATTCGTTAAAGGATATTCATAAATACCTGCTGGATGAAATTGGCCTAGAAATAGAAAAATACACTCACAGCACCATCTTAGTGTTACTGACGCTTGGCGGCACGCGCTCAAAAATAATTCGTCTTTATAATGCGCTCAAAAAACTCGACAGCGGTAAAGTCAAGTTGTCAAAATCGACGCGACGATCTCGCTTGCCTGAGAATCTACCAGCCATAGACTTAGCCTGTATTCCAAGTGATGCTTTTTATGGCGAGCGCGAATCTGTGCCTATCGGTAAAAGTAACAACCGTATTTGTGCCGGTTTAGTTACCCCCTATCCGCCAGGTATTCCGCTTTTGGTGCCTGGGCAGCATATTACAGAGGAACACATAGAGTACCTTAAAGAGCTAGCTGGGCAAGGTTTGACTATTCAAGGGAGTTTTGATGGTGAAATCTATGTTCTTAAGGGCAAAGTTAATAAGTAAAGATATACTTTAATACAGTCGAACTCCTTATAACTAAACAGCAATATCACATGATATTGCTGTTTAGTAGAATAAAGAGCTGATCCTCACACTCCAAAAATAAATGAGACCAGAATGCAATGATACAGTTGAAGAACAAAAAGGCGCTCACGCTTCTGCGCGTTGCAGCTCTCATTGTTACTCTTACTAGCATATACATTTTTGCCCCTTGGCAGTTTGCTTTATATTACTTTCACCCACTGCCCGCTAACGTTCAAGCACAAACACAAGAGGCTATTGAACAAGGAGTCGATGGCATTATTGTGTATATTCATAAACAAGGACAGCAACCTGAATATTTTGCAAATGGTTGGCATAATAGAAAGCACAAAATACCCGCTTACCCTAGTGCACTTTTTAAAATTGGCAGCATTCGAAAGTTATATGATGCAGCGGCTTTAACTAAGCTTGCAGCCATTGGACGTATTGATATAGATAAAACACTGGCTGATTATCTTCCATCATTAATTGGGCGCATTGAAAACGCAGATAAAATTACATTGCGAATGATGGTAAAGCACAAAAGTGGCATACCTAATTACACAGACACTGATAATTTCGATTGGTCAATCACCTACCCTGATCCACTTGCATTAGTGCTCGATGAACCCGCTGATTTTAGCCCTGATGCTGATTATGGCTATTCTAATACTAATTATTTGTTGCTGCGAAAAATTATGTCTAACGTACTGGGTTATGATCGCAACCAATATATTAAAGATGAAATTTTAACGCCACTGGGCCTAACGAACACGTTTTCATCAGTGCATGAAATAAATTTAGTAGATTTGATGAGTGGTTACTACGTAGGTTATGAGAATGATTTTAAAGCACTCGATCAAGGCTATGTGGCTACCGCACAAGATATAGGCGACTTTCTTATTGCTTTAAACAAAGGCGCTTTTTTCGACGAACAAGAGCAAGCTTTGTATGCATCACTTTATAAGTATGAACACACGGGTTGGGTATTAGGGTATTCAAGCATTGCTCGTTATTATAAAGATATCGATACAGTCGTTGTACAATTTATAAATACTAATGGCGATGATACTGTGATGCTCACAGAAATAATTTATAATCGGATTATTGATATTTTAACAGCGCAGCGGTAGTTGTTATAAAATGGCTGCGTTATCAAAATTTATGTGAATTTTAAGAGGGTTTAAATGCGTTTACTACACACCATGTTACGGGTTGCTGATCTAGATAAATCAATTGCGTTTTATACTCAAGTGCTCGGTATGAAAGAGTTACGCCGTGCTGATAACGAAGAGTACCGCTACACCCTCGCCTTTGTAGGATACGGTGATGAAACTGACACGACAGTACTTGAACTAACCTATAACTGGGATACCGACAGCTACGATTTAGGTAATGCCTATGGCCATATCGCCATTGAGTTTGATGATATTTATAAAGCCTGTGAAGATATTAAGGGCGCTGGTGGTAACGTTAGCCGTGAACCAGGACCAGTAAAGGGTGGCACAACAGAAATTGCGTTTGTAAAAGATCCAGATGGCTACTCAATTGAACTTATTCAGAAAAAAGAGAACATGAATAAATTTTAGTAAATTTATTTAATAGGTTTACTAACCCCTTTTTAATTATCTAAGCTCAACTCTGATACGATATTAAAAAAGGTGCTGTATGCACCTTTTTATCGTAATTGACTGTCTTTACTGCCACGCCGATTAAGCCCTTTTGAAAGCCCGCCTTTACCTTCTAGGTCAGCTTGGCAGCTTACACAATACTTAACCCCAGGTACCGCAAGTCTTCGTGCCTGTGGTATTGGTTCATCACATTCTTCACATAGCTCGGCACTGGCTCCAGAAACTAAATTACTTCTAGCATACTGCACAGCGTCATTAACGCTTGCGTCAATTTGTTCTTGAATTGCACCATCACGTGCCCATCCACTTGCCATATAACCTCCTATTTATTTGGACGTTTATATGTACCCTAACATAGGCGAAGTATATTTAACCTGAGATCTGGTTAAGCCAACATTAGATTATTACTCTCTAAAATTTCAAGTTCTTGCGATGTTAAATTTAATGACGGCTTTTCCTCTTTTAGGCAATAGGCAATTAATCCACCAAGTAAATTTAGCATAAAGCCATGCATACTGCGGTGTCTAGAGTGTTCAATGTAAGAAATGTTTTTCAATTGATCATTCACCGTTTCGATTATAAATCGTTTTTTCAATAAAGCCCTGTCCCACAATGAAATAAATTTTTTCTTCATATTCTTTCGAACCGTCGTGATTA
>Ga0207889_1000102_pt1 | contig 49069 bp, 39 predicted proteins | sample LinPmetageLP47_FD_184058 | JGI IMG/M metagenome (GOLD analysis project Ga0207889, IMG submission 184058) | Marine viral communities from the Pacific Ocean - LP-47 (SPAdes) | ecosystem: Environmental > Aquatic > Marine > Oceanic | place: Pacific Ocean | collected 2011-06-12 | reverse complement strand
AATTGCGACCATTTCTAATTCATGTTGTTGCGGGGTTTTATCTCTAAGCATAATGAACTCTCCAAATTCACTCTGCTTATTAGATCAAAGGGCTCGAGCTGTGTCTAGCCCTTTTTCAACAGTCTGAAGGCACTTTACAGTGCCTTTTTTATTTTTAATTACCGTTTTACCAATATTGACTGCATCTGTTAAGCTTTATCGGTATTTAACATGTCATCATGTTCGGCCATATCCCAAGGTAGTTCGCCTGGGCTATTACCTAGAAAGTGTAAGTAGTTCTCAAACTGATCAAGAATATCTTTCACAATATCATCTTCAGTGTAGCCATAAACATCGTATGACAGACCTCCACGACGTAAAAACACGTCGGCCTTATAATACTTTTCAGCATCGTTGTTATCAGGCTTTAGCTCTGAGTAAACAAAGCTTGGCATAGGATGCTCGGTAAGGCGAATATCATAAACAAAATCCACATGTTCATGGCGCAGTACCGTTAAATGAGCGCGGCCTAAATCCGTATCAAATTCCACCACTGCATGCCATTGTCTAGATTTCAATTCTGCTTGTACGGCTTTCATTGCCTCAACTACCACGCTACCAATAAAAGTATGTACTTTTTCTTTATTAGGGTAATTGACCATAGCCGCTAAACGGCGTTTCCAGTGAGACAAGTTAATGTTGCGGCTATTAAGAGTATGTGCTTGCAAGCTAGTGTCTCGATGGCCTTCAATTTTTAGAGCTCGCCAAAGCCCCGCCGTGGCAATTAGCATAATAATAGCAAAGGGTAAGGCACTGGCTATGGTCATGGTTTGTAGCGCACTTAGTCCGCCTGCCACTAATAAAACAGCCGCCACAGCACCTTCAAGTACCGCCCAAAACACGCGTTGCCAAGCCGGCGTATTAATGCTTCCTCCAGAGGCGAGTGAATCAATGACTAAAGAGCCTGAATCAGATGATGTAACAAAAAAAGTTATGATCAAAATGACAGTGAGCAGTGAAATGAAAAATGACAGTGGTAACACTTCAAATAATTGAAATAATGCGACGGCATGATTTGCTTGTACATCGCCAATAAGGGTATCAAATCCCTCATTCATAATTAAGTTAAGTGCGGTATCACCAAAGACTGAAAACCATAAAAAGGTAAAAATAGTGGGAACTAACATTACCCCAACAACAAATTGTCGGATGGTTCTGCCGCGGCTAATTTTTGCGATGAACATACCCACAAACGGTGCCCACGCAATGGTCCAGCCAAATATAAATAAGGTCCAGTTACCAATCCAATCACTGCGACTATAAGCTTGTAAATTAAAAGTACGCTCAACAATACCGCTTAGGTAGCTGCCGGTATTTTGTAAAAATGATTCTAAGATGTGAATAGTTGGGCCAATGAAAAACACAAAAGTCATTAGTGAAACCGCTAAGGTCATATTCACAATTGATAACCGCTTGACCCCTTTATCCATACCGGCCACTACTGAGAGCGTAGCTGCGGCAGTAATTACGGCAATCGCGGTAATTTGCACTGTGGTATTAATAGGGATGTTTGGCCATAAGTAATGTAGGCCAGCATTTATTTGGGTAACCGAAAGCCCTAGTGTAGTGGCAATACCAAATAAAGTACCTAATATGGCAAATACATCCACAGTATGGCCGATTGGGCCATAAATTTTATCGCCAATAAGTGGATACAAGGCAGAGCGAATAGACAGTGGTAAGCCATGGCGAAATGCAAAATAAGCAAGCACTAAACCAACAATTCCATAGATAGCCCAAATATGAAACCCCCAATGGAAAAAGGCAATTTGCATTGCTTGCTTGGCGGCATCAACGGTTTCAGCCGCACCCGATGGGGGAGATGCATAATGCAGAACGGGTTCAGCAACACCAAAATAAAGCAGTGCCACGCCGTAACCGGCAGAAAAGAGCATGGCAAACCATTCACCAAAGCTGTATTGTGGCTGTGCATGATCGGGGCCTAGTTTTATATTCCCCCAGCTAGAAGCCGCGACTGAGACAATAAATACCAAGAAAATAGCGACAGACAACATATAAAACCAGCCAAAGGTTTCTGTTATCCACGCAAGGGCCACACTAAATGCCTGACCTGCGAGTTCAGGGTTACTACTTGTACCAATTACCAAAAGTAGAATAATAAATACTGCAGGCAAAAATACAGGTAGCAAAATGGTTGAGCGTAAAGCAGTTTTTGTCATATTAATCCTTAATATTAATTGCTAACTTTCAAGTATGCCTGACTACCTTATTACAAATTCACTAGGGTTGGCTAATTTTGCAGCTTAAAAATGTCACTTTTTTAAATTAAAGTTAATATTTACAGCAGCTTGGTTTTAAAAAGAAAGTAAGAGAAATTTGATATAGGAGTGTTAATGCAGCTGTTTTAGAGGGGTATAGACTTTTACATGCTTAGGAGTAAACATAGTCTTAGTGTTTCCAATCACATTGTTTTACCAGCTCAAACCAAGAGCTAGTAAAGTCTTTAGCGACAATAGGGGCGGGTAAGGTTACAGCTACATCTAGCTTGTTGGCTAAATAGCGCGCGACCAGTTGTTTCATTTTATCGCTTTCTAATTGCTCATACGCTGTTTGTAACTGTTGTTTGTCTTTTTGGCTTATAAAACCCCCGGTCAAATTTTTGTAGCCTATTTCAAGCCAAAAAAGTAATGCTTGTTTCGCTTCATTGGGAAAGGCATGGGTTAATGTAGCCGTTGGGCTATAGAGTCGCTCAAAATTAATTTGCTGCTCTTGAATCAAAAAAACCATTAATAAATTAAGCCCGGTTGAGATTTGCCCCGCGCGTTTATCAATGTTTTGGTTATTTCTTAATGCACTTCTAAAATAGCGCTCAGCTTCGGGTATATTGCCCTCATCCAGGGCTAAATAACCTAAGTTACTTTCTATCAGTGCGGTTACATTGGGAAGCTGTAATTGTGTGGTGATCTTATGACTGTCGAGGTATAAAGCACGCGCTTTTGCAAAGTCATCTTGCGAGCGAGCAACCAATGCCATACTGTTGGTGAGTGTTAAGCGTTGACGATCGTTTTGCGCATATTTGTAAGCACATTTAAATGAGTACTGGGCATCGTCTAAATATTCTGCATGGCGAAGCCATATTCCCAAGGCACTCATAATGGTGGTCAGTTTTTGTTTGAAATAGTCAGTTTGATGATGCTGAAATATTGCGTCAATCGATGTATAAAGCTCGTCATAGTGACTTGTAGGAACTGCTGTACGGGCATAGATAAGGTGCCAGCGGATAAATAATTCTGGCGGCATGAGTTGTAACCCTGTGAGGTTTTCTAAAATAGTAATAGATTGAGCTGGATTAACAGTAAGATAATCTTCGGCCTCGTCTAATTTTTTTTCAAAGGTATTGAAGTCATTAGCAAAGACCTGTTTTGAACATAATAATATCAACCAACTTATTACAAAAAGCCGCAACAACTTAACCTCGACAATCGAACTATGCGTTAATTCACTATAGTTGTAGGCATCTAACAAAGCAACGCAATTAAAGGGGACAGGTTTGTGAGAAAGTATTTTAAAATCACTAAAAAAGCCCTAAAGCTATACAAGCTTAGGGCTTTTTTTGTATGTAATTAAATTTTAGCGAATACACATTAACTTAATGTGTCGTTGGGTTTCGTTTTATTCAACCCAACCTACGTTTAACATCAACCTGCTTAGCGCTAACAGCTAAAAACTTACAGCTGCTCTTAATCATCAATCGAGCGCAGTAGGGCATTAATGCCCACTTTTTCGCGAGTTTGTTTATCTACTTTTTTCACAATAATAGCAGCATACAAGCTATGGCTGCCATCTTTTGAAGGTAGAGCACCGGGTACCACAACCGCGCCGGCAGGTACGCGGCCATAGTGAATTTCACCGGTTTCACGGTCGTAAATACGGGTACTTTGGCTAATGTAAACCCCCATTGAAATAACGGCGCCTTCTTCAACAATTACGCCTTCAACAATTTCTGAACGTGCGCCAATAAAACAGTTGTTTTCAATGATGGTAGGATTTGCTTGTAACGGCTCTAAAACGCCGCCTATGCCTACGCCGCCAGATAAGTGTACATTCTTACCAATTTGAGCACATGAGCCCACTGTCGCCCATGTATCAACCATGGTGCCATCGTCAACAAATGCACCTATGTTTACGTACGATGGCATTAATACGACATTTTTACCTACAAAGCTGCCTTTACGAGCAACGGCGTTGGGTACGACACGCATGCCGCCTTGCTGAAATTGCTCCGGCGTGTAGTCGCTAAATTTAAGCGGTACTTTGTCGTAAAATTGGTTTACGCCGTCGTTCATTGGCTGATTTTCACGAATTCTAAATGAAAGTAGTACTGCTTTTTTAAGCCACTGGTGAACAACCCATTCGCCTGAAATTTTCTCTGCAACGCGAGCAGCGCCGCTATCTAATAGCTCAAGCGCATCTATAATCGCTTGTTTAACATCGCTTGATACTGTAGCAGGGCTAATGCTGTCGCGGTTATCCCACGCATTTTCAATCATGGTTTTTAAATCTGACATAGTGTCCTCTTATTCAATTTCGGCGTTGAGTTTTTTACGTAATGCCTGATGAATTTTTGCTTGCTCTTCATCAGTCAGCGCTTGATATTTGTTATTTGATACCACAAAGAAATCTTCTGCACGTTCGCCTACCGTGGTAATACGTGCGGCATGTATGTGGAGTAAGTAAGCTTGAAAAACCTCGGCTATTTTAGTTAATAGTCCAGGTATATCAACCGCTTGAATTTCTATTAAGCTACGATCCTTACGAGGGTGCGGACGCAGTACAATTTTAGGTTTAATATTAAAGTCTTTAAAACGCTGTGATCGGCTCTTTTTAAAGCGTATTTTTTTACGTGGATCATGAAGCGCTTGCTCTAATCCGCGTTTAATCGATTGGGCGCGGCTACTGGCAATCGGATCGCCGTTAACTTCTAATATAACAAAGTTGAACAGTACGTAGCCATCTTTGGTGGTCAGTACTTGGGCGTGCTGAATTTGCGCTTTTTTAGAGCCAATAACACTAACCAGTCGAGCAAAGAGCGCACCTGAATAGGGGCTATAAGCAAACACTTGGGTACCGCCATGCATCGCTTTATTAGAAACGATAACACTGGGCAGGCTTAAATCAGTACACTTGAGTAAGTGCTCAGTATGCCAAGAAATTTGTTGCTCACTAAAAGCGGTAAAGTAATTTGCTTTAAAACGGCTCCAAATTAAGTCAATTTGCTCCTCGTGATAATGCAAATTAAGCAGGCGTTGCTTAGCTTGGTGTTTTTTATCACGAATTTGGTCGCGTTGATCCATTGGGTTTTCAAGCCCAAGGCGCAAGGCGCGCTGTGTGTGCAAATAAAGCTCGCGCAGCAGCGTGTTTTTCCAGTCATTCCATAGGTTGTCATTGGTGGCTCGAATATCTGCCACGGTTAAACAATAGAGGTAATCGAGTTGGCGTTCGGTTTTTACTCGCGATGCAAAATCTTTTATTACATTGGGGTCGTTAATATCTTTACGCTGCGCAGTTACCGACATAAGTAAGTGATTGCTTACCAACCACGCTATGAGTTTACCATCTGAAGAGGCAAAACCATGCAGCTTTGAAAACGCTATGGCATCAACAGCGCCCAGCTCTGAGTGATCGCCACCACGCCCCTTAGCAATATCATGAAAAATACCAGCCAAATACAGTAATTCGGGTTTATCCATGCGCGTAACTATTTCACTGCAAATTGGAAAGTCACTAATGCTGGTTTTATCGAAGTATTGGTAAATATTATTAATTAATTTATGGGTATGTTCATCTACGGTATAGGCATGAAACAAATCAAACTGCATTTGGCCAAAAATATTGCGCCACTGAGGAAGGTAAGCGGCAATCATGCCGTGCTTATGCATTAGCGTAAATGCACGGCCCATGCCGTTAGGGTGCTTTATAATACGTAAAAAAGCTTCGCGGCACGCGGCATAATCTTGTAAGTCACCTAATAAGCGACGACGTACTTGGCGGATAGTTCGAATGGTACTTGGGTATATATGGGTAATTTCTGGGTGATCAGCAATGTGCTCAAATAATACAAAAAGTTGGTCACGCCTAAAAAATACTGACGGACTTTTTACCCGAATTTGATGGCCAACGCGTTCAAAATTACGATCAAGTTCTTCAACAGTGGCTTGGCTGCTGTCTGGTGAAATACTTTGCTCAAAGTACGAAAGTAGCATTTGATTAAGTTCACGCACCCGGCTCATTATTCTGAACAAGCGTTTCATCATGCGCTCAACAGAGGCTTTACCATCACTACCAAAACCTAAAATTTCAGCCGCTTGCGGTTGGTGATCGAATAATAAACGGTTTTCTGAGCGACCTGCGGCTAAATGCAAAGCAAAGCGAATATTCCATAAATTTTCAAGGCACTCTAACAGTTCTTGGTATTCTTCGTGAGTTAGGTAGCCGTGATTTATCAGCTCTTGCAGGGTTTCGGCTCTAAAGTGTTTTTTAGCAACCCAAATAATGGTTTGTAAATCGCGCAGCCCGCCTGGATTTTCTTTTATATTAGGCTCTAGATTATAAGCCGTACCATGACATTTTTTGTGGCGTAAATTTTGCTCTTGTACTTTTGCAACAAAGAACTCTCCAGAGCCCCATACAGGCCTTTCGATGAGGTGACTTTTGAGCTTTTCGAATTCAATATGGTTGCCGAAAATTAATCGGCTTTCTAGTAGGCTGGTGGCAAAGGTAACATCTTCACGTTTTTGCTCTATGGCTTGTTCAATGGTACGTACACTGTGACCTATTTCTAAATTAAGATCCCACAGCATAGTGACAAACTGGCCAATTTTTTCGCAAATATCGTCATTGGGTTGCTGGGTAACAAGCAGTAAAAAGTCAATGTCGGAGTAGGGATGAAGTTCACCGCGACCATAACCTCCTACAGCAATTAAAGCGAGATCTGGCTCGTGGGCTAAATCATAAACCTGAAAAAGTTTGATTAGCAGCCGGTCAATAAATTCTGCACGGGCATTAATTAATTTACCAACAGGTTGTTTTGAGAATTCATTATGCAACCATTTATAGAAATAGGCGGAGCAATCACGGTAATCGCTTAATTGCTCAGCATCATTGAGCAACTTTTTTACTTTGTTAGGTAATGCCACTTAGGCTGGCTCCTATATGGACTGCATTGTAAGTTGAAATTTATTTTTATAATATATTTGCTGTAAGGGCAATAAGTTATGTTACCCCCTTACAGCAAACCGCTTAAGCGATATACGGCAAATCTGTTACTATCGCGATTAAGCGCGCACTTAAAATTAGTGCTCGATAATTCTATCGATTGTATCATCTGATCGTAGTGTTAAAATTTCAACACCATTTTCAGTTACCAGTAAGGTATGTTCCCACTGAGCTGATAAACTACGGTCTTTTGTTACCACAGTCCAGTCGTCTTTAAGTAATTTACATTGGCGTTTGCCCGCATTTACCATAGGTTCGATGGTTAAACACATACCTGCTTTTAATGTTTCGCCAGTACCTGCTTTACCGTAATGCATTACTTGTGGTTCTTCATGGAACTCGCTGCCGATACCATGGCCGCAGTATTCACGTACGATAGAGTAGTTAAAGCTCTCTGCATATTTTTGAATAGCGGCACCAATATCACCAAGGCGAACACCCGGTTTTACCATTTTAATGGCAAGGTAAAGACTTTCTTGAGTAACTTCTGCCAGGCGTTTACCTTGAATATTAGGCGTGCCTACATGAAACATTTTTGATGTGTCACCGTGGTAACCATCTTTGATAACGGTGATGTCAATATTTACACTGTCACCGTCTTTTAATGCTTTGTCGTTCGGAATACCGTGACAAATTACATGATTTACTGAGGTACAAATTGATTTTGGAAAACCATGATAATTAAGAGGAGCAGGAACGGCATCTTGCACATTAACAATATAATCATGACAAATTGTATTTAGCTCATCGGTGGTGATACCTGGTACCACATGTGGCTCGATCATTTCTAGCACATCAGCAGCCAAACGGCCGGCTACACGCATTTTTTCGATTTCTTCAGGGGTCTTAATCACAGCGCTCATTGAGGCTCCAAAGTTGCGTTTTTAGATGATTATCGTCGCACAATTTTTGCACGAGACGTTGAGTATTTATTTTTAATATGGTATAAAGCGCGCCGTCTTTTTACAAATAAATTCTTAAATGATTTTTTGTATTTAAGGCAAACACAATTTTATTTTAACACACACACGTATCGTCACATACACTTGGGTGCATTTCAGTTTCATTTAACTGCGGTGTTGGTGCTATGGGATATGTGGAGGCCTAACCCTAAACAACTTAGAGGATTTACAAAATGGCAAACGTTTCAATGCGCGATATGCTTCAAGCTGGTGTTCACTTTGGTCACCAAGCACGTTACTGGAACCCTAAGATGAAGCCTTTCATCTTCGGCGCACGTAACCGTGTACATATCATCAACCTTGAGCAAACTGTACCAATGTTCAACACTGCACTTAAGTTTTTATCTAGTGCTGCTGCAAACAAAGGTAAAGTTCTTTTCGTTGGTACTAAGCGCGCAGCAAGCGAAGCAGTAAAAGAAGCTGCTTTACAAAGCGATCAATTCTTCGTTAACCACCGTTGGTTAGGCGGCATGTTGACTAACTGGAAAACAGTTCGTCAATCAATCAAGCGTCTTAAAGACCTTGAAGCTCAAAGCCAAGACGGTACTTTCGAGAAGTTAACTAAGAAAGAAGCGTTAATGCTTACTCGTGAAATGGACAAGCTTGAAAAAAGCCTTGGTGGTATTAAAAACATGGGTGGCCTTCCAGACGCTATCTTTGTAATCGATGCTGACCACGAGCACATTGCTATCCGTGAAGCTAACAACCTAGGTATCCCAGTTGTTGCAATCGTTGATACTAACTCTAACCCAGACGGTGTTGATTACATCGTACCTGGTAACGATGATGCTATCCGTGCAATCAACCTTTACACTAGTGCTGTTGCAGCTGCGATCACTGAAGGCCGTGAGAGTAACATCGTTGCTCAAGCTGAAAAAGATGACTTCGTAGAAGCTGAGTAATTAGCTGTCATCAAGTCTTCATCTTTTAAAGGTGAAGACTTGCTATTCTTGTGGAGCGGGTAACCCGCTTATCTAAACCTGATTTCAGATTTGAGGATTTACTAATGGCTGTAACTACTGCCCTAGTTAAAGAATTACGCGAGCGTACTGGCGCTGGCATGATGGATTGTAAAAAAGCGTTAACTGAGACTGATGGTGACATCGAGTTAGCGATTGAAAACATGCGTAAGAGCGGTGCTGCAAAGGCTGCTAAAAAAGCAGGTAACATCGCTGCTGAAGGTACTATCATCATCAAGCAAAACGCGGGTGTTGCAGTACTTGTAGAAGTTAACTGTCAAACTGACTTCGTTGCTAAAGATGCAAGCTTCCTAGCATTTGCTAACAAAGTTGCAGATGCTGCTATCGCTGACACTACATCTATCGAAGACTTACAAGCTAAGTTTGAAGAAGACCGTGTTGAGCTAGTAACTAAAATTGGTGAAAACATCAATGTACGTCGTCTTCAGTACATCACTGGTGAGCAATTAGTTGAGTACCGTCATGGCGAGCGTATTGGTGTTGTTGTTGCGGGTGTTGCTGATGAAGAAACACTTAAGCACGTTGCAATGCACGTTGCTGCTTCAAACCCAGACTACCTAACGCCAGATGACGTACCTGCTGATGTTGTTGAAAAAGAAAAGCAAGTGCAAATCGACATCGCGATGAATGAAGGCAAGCCTGCTGAAATCGCTGAGAAGATGGTTGTTGGTCGTATGAAGAAATTTACTGGTGAGGTTTCTCTTACTGGTCAAGCTTTCATCATGGAACCGAAAAAATCTGTTGGCGAAATTCTTAAAGAGAAAAACGCAACAGTTACTGGCTTTGTACGTATGGAAGTTGGTGCAGGTATCGAGAAGAAAGAAGAAGATTTTGCTGCTGAAGTTGCTGCTCAAATTGCAGCTGCTAAAGGTCAGTAAGACATACTATTTGTGATGCAAAAGGAAAATACATGCAATTAAAGTACTATTTGCTTTTGCGTCACGCTTAGAAATTCTTTAAAATAACCGCGCTTTTATGTTTAACATAAGCGCGGTTATTTTTTATCCATAATTCAATAAAAGTTGGCCCCAAAACTATGACTATCAATCGCAAACCTATTTTTAGACGTGTTCTTCTCAAATTAAGTGGTGAAGCTTTAATGGGAGACGAAGGCTTCGGCATCGACCCTAAAGTTTTAGATCGTATGGCACAAGAAATTAAAGAGCTCGTAGAACTCGACGTAGAAGTGGGTTTAGTTATTGGTGGCGGTAACTTTTTACGTGGTGGCTCACTAGCCGAAGCGGGTATGAACCGCGTTGTTGGCGACCACATGGGTATGCTTGCAACCGTCATGAATGGACTTGCTATGCGTGATGCGTTGCACCGTGCATTTGTAAATTGCCGTTTAATGTCAGCCATTCCATTAAATGGCGTATGTGATGCCTATAATTGGGCTGAAGCTATTAGCTTATTAAAAACAGGTCGTGTTGTTATTTTTGCAGCCGGTACGGGTAACCCGTTCTTTACAACTGACTCTGCAGCGTGTTTACGTGGCATTGAAATTGAAGCTGACACAGTAATTAAAGCAACCAAAGTAGATGGTGTATTTAGCGATGATCCGGTTAAAAACCCAGATGCGACACTTTACCGTCACTTAAGCTACAATGAAATTATTGATAAAGAACTAAAAGTAATGGATTTAGCGGCATTTACATTAGCTCGCGACCATAATATGCCATTGAGCGTATTTAATATGAATAAATCAGGCGCATTAAAACGCGTAATAATGGGTGAAGAAGAAGGAACCCTTATTTCTTCACAAGCCTCAGATGAAGTTAGTAACTAGATTAGGATTAAACCGTGATTAACGATATTCAAAAAGATGCGCAAGCGCGCATGCAAAAAAGTGTAGCAGCACTTGGTAGTCAATTATCTAAAATTCGTACTGGCCGTGCTCATCCTGCAATTTTAGACGGCATCATGGTGTCGTACTACGGCGCACCAACACCGTTAAACCAAGTTGCAAATGTAACAATTGAAGACTCACGTACATTGGCTATTGGTGTATTTGATAAGTCATTAGCGCAAGCTGTTGAAAAAGCGATTATGGCATCTGACCTTGGTTTAAATCCAATGTCTGCAGGCACAGTGATCCGTGTACCACTTCCTCCATTGACTGAAGAGCGTCGTAAAGATTTAATTAAAATCGTACGTGGTGAAGTAGAAGGCGGTCGTGTTGCTATTCGTAACATTCGTCGTGATGCAAATGGCGATATTAAAAACTTATTAAAAGATAAAGACATCTCTGAAGATGAAGCGCGTCAAGCTGAAGATGCTATCCAAAAAATCACTGATAAGTTTATCAAAGAAATGGATACGCAACTAACAGCGAAAGAAGCTGAGTTGATGGAAATCTAATTGCTAATCTAGGCTCGGATTAACAGCTTTACTGAAGTAACTAAGTCGTTGTTTATATGCCTTCGCACTTAACTTTAATTGTGTGATTTTAAAGGGTAACAGAATGTATTTTCTCTTTACTAGTGGCTCTATTATCAGTAAATACAAGGTTGTTAGCTGTATAATTATTTGCTTAAAGTAGATTTATTATCACGGGTACAGGTTAAATTTATTAGTTTTGAAACGCCGTCTAGGGTATACTAGGCGGCGTTTTTTTATGGAATACACAAAATTTATGGTTCTAGACGCTGATACAATTTCACAGCAATGTTTACCTAAACATGTTGCCATCATCATGGATGGGAACGGGCGTTGGGCACAAGCTAGAAATAGACCTCGTGTATATGGGCATAAAAAAGGCGTGGATGCAGTTCGTCAATCCGTGCAGTTTTGTACTAAATTAGGAATACAATCGTTAACCTTATTTGCTTTTAGTAGTGAAAACTGGCGCCGCCCTGAAGACGAAGTAAATACACTTATGGAGCTTTTTTTATTTGTACTGAGTAAAGAAGTTAAAAAGCTGCATAAAAATAACGTAAAACTAACCATCATTGGAGATTTATCTCGATTCTCTGAAAGCTTGCGCGCTAAAGTACATACAGCTCAAGAACTAACAGCGAACAATACCGGGCTGCACTTAAATGTTGCGGCAAATTACGGTGGTCGCTGGGATATGACTCACGCTGCTAAGCAAGTTGCTTTACAAGTAGCGAATGGAGAAATTGACCCAGCAGATATTACAGAAGAACATATTGCACAGCATATGAGTATGGCAGATCAAGCTCAGCCTGATTTATTGATCCGTACCGGTGGCGATGTCAGAATTAGTAACTTTTTACTTTGGCAGGCAGCCTACGCTGAACTTTATTTCACAAATACACTTTGGCCTGATTTTAATGAAGCTGCTTTTGCAGAGGCCATTGCATGTTACGTTGCCAGAGAGCGACGTTTTGGTTGCACGGGCGAACAAATAAAACAATTACTCGCTCAAACCTAAAATAGATTAAGGGTCATCATTTTGTTAAAACAACGTATTTTAACCTCACTAGTGCTAGCGCCATTAGCACTGGCTTTGGTTTTTTACACCCCACTAACGTTATTTAGTTATTTTGCGGGTGCTATTGTATTAATGGGCGCGTGGGAATGGTCTGCCTTTATGGGACTATGCGATAAGCTAAAACGTGGCGCCTTCGTGTTATTAGTGGCAGTATTACTAGGGTTACTCAATTTGCATTGGCCTATAGAGACTCTATGGCAAGATGGTCAACTTGTAGGCGATGCTAATTACTTATTTACCTTATCGTTTTCTTGGTGGTTGGTAGCCAGTTATTTAGTGTGGCGTTACCCTGCTATGGCGAAAGGGTGGAACGAAGGGCTTGTGATGCGCGGCATTGCTGGTTTGTTGACCTTAGTACCGCTATGGCTTGCACTTAACACACTGCGTAGTGCGCAATATACGGAATCTACTCACTATGGCTCTATGCTCATTTTAGTTGTATTAGGCATTGTATGGAGTGCCGATATAGGCGCTTACTTTACAGGTAAAAGTTTTGGTAAACATAAGTTAATGCCTAAAGTTAGTCCAAATAAAACCATAGAAGGCCTCGCAGGTGGCGTGGTTGCTGCGGTGTTATTTGTACTGGCTTTTTGTTATTACACTAACGTTGATACTTCTGTATGGCCTATTTATGCAGTTATGACAGCGTTTATTGCCTTGTTTTCTGCGGTAGGTGATTTACTTGAGAGTATGTTTAAGCGCGAAGCGGGACTTAAAGATAGCGGCAGTTGCTTACCTGGGCACGGTGGTATTTTAGACCGTATTGATAGTTTAACTGCGGCAGCACCGATGTTTGTTATTTGCTTTGCTTGGACGCTTAGCTTATGAGTGCTGTGCAACAACTGGTTATTTTGGGTGCGACGGGGTCGATAGGTCTTAGCACGTTAGATGTTGTTGCAAGAAACCAACAGCAATTTAAAGTTTTTGCATTGACCGCAGGACAAAATGCAAAAAAAATGGCTGAACTGTGTATAGCTCACCAGCCTCGTTATGCTGTAATGGCATCTGAATCGGCGGCTAAGCAGCTTTCTGCGCTTTTAAAGCATGAGAGTAAAACGCAAGTAATGCATGGCGAGAAAGCCATGAGTGAGCTCTGTGCTCATGGTGATGTTGATACGGTTATGTCAGCGATTGTCGGTGCAGCCGGATTACTACCTACCTTGAGCGCTGTTGAAGCGGGCAAAAAAGTATTGCTTGCCAACAAAGAGTCACTGGTGATGTCGGGTCAGTTATTCATTGATAAAGTTAAAAAGCATCAAGCAACTTTATTACCCATCGACAGCGAGCATAATGCTATTTTTCAGTGTTTACCCAGTGCTTTACAAAATACCCAAGGGCAAGCAAGGCTTGGGCAACATGGGGTTAGCAAAATTTTATTAACTGGCTCAGGTGGCCCGTTTTTAAATCGTGATATCAATACCCTTAACACCGTTAGCGTCAGTGAAGCTGTTGCTCATCCTAATTGGTCTATGGGGCAAAAAATATCAGTAGACTCAGCTACGATGATGAACAAAGGCTTAGAGTTTATTGAGGCTAAATGGTTATTTAACTGTGATGCCAGCGATATTGATGTGGTGATTCATCCTCAAAGTATTATCCATTCTATGGTGCAATACCAAGATGGCTCTATTTTAGCGCAAATGGGAAACCCCGATATGCGCACCCCGATAGCGCATGCACTTGCGTATCCAGAGCGAATTGATGCGGGTGTTAAACCGTTAAATTTTTCTGATATTTGTGATTTTTCGTTCACCAAACCTGACTTCTCGCGTTACCCCAATTTAAAGCTTGCAATTGCAGCCTGTGATGCAGGCCAAGGAGCCACCACCACCGTTAATGCGGCTAATGAGATTGCAGTTAATGCGTTTTTACAGGGGCAGATTAGGTTTACCGATATTTATAAAGTGAATGCGCAAACATTAGACGCCGCACAATTTACTGATGCGAAAACTCTCGATGAAATTTTAGAGTGTGACCGTTTAGCACGCATCAGCGCTGCGCAGTTTATAACAAAAGTGGTGCATTGATATGTTCGATTTTTTTTGGAATTTAGGTTCGTTTATACTCGCACTAGGCATTTTAGTGACCGTTCATGAATATGGTCATTTTTGGGTTGCGCGTAAAGCGGGTGTAAAGGTACTGCGCTTTTCAATTGGTTTTGGTAAACCCTTACTAAAATGGCACGATAAATATAATACTGAGTACGTTATTGCGGCAATCCCGCTGGGCGGATACGTGAAAATGCTCGACGAGCGTGTTGATGAAGTGCCTGCCAATCAACGTCATTTATCGTTTAATGCTAAATCAGTTCAAGCCCGCATAGCCATTGTGGCAGCAGGGCCCATGGCGAACTTTTTGTTCGCTATTTTTGCTTTAGCGGTGATGTACATGGTAGGTGTGCAAACCATAAAACCAGTTGTGGGTAGTGTTGTTGAAGGCAGCCGAGCTGAACAAGCCGGTATTATGCCAACCCAGCAAATTATTAAAATTGGTGATGACGACATAAGTAATTGGCAAGATGCGACCTTTTCTTTGATGTCTCATTTAGGTGATAAAAGCGTTGCCGTAACCTTACGTAACGAAAATTATCAGCAAACAGTGCAAACGCTTAACCTAGATGGTTGGAAGCTTGATCAACAAGATGTACCGCCGCTCACTTCGTTAGGTATTGTACCGTTTCGTCCTCAGGCAACCTTGGTTATTGCCGCTATTACTAAAAACTCAGCTGCTGAACAGGCTAATTTACAGGTTAACGACGTTATTTTAGCTGTAAACGGCGAAACAATGAGCAGTTGGCAGCAATTAGTTAATCTTATTACTCAATCGGCTAACAAATCCTTACAATTTAGTGTAAAAAGACAAGATAGTATAAAAACAATAATAGTGACCCCAAACAGCCGAGTTGTCAGTAATGGTGTTGAACAAGGCTTTTTAGGTGTTGCTCCGGTTGTAGAGCAGTGGCCTGATGATTTTGTTGAGACTAGACATTATGGGCCACTAGATAGTATTGTGCTGGGCACAAAAGAAACATGGCGTTTAATTACGCTGAGTTTTGACATGATAGGTAACTTAATAACAGGCCAGGTGTCGGTTAAAAACCTAAGTGGGCCCGTCGGCATTGCAGTCGGCGCCGGCACCAGTGTTAGTTACGGATTAGTCGCATTTTTAAGCTTTTTAGCTTTGATAAGCGTTAACTTGGGAGTATTTAATTTACTTCCTCTGCCAGTGCTTGATGGTGGGCACTTAATGTATTACATAATTGAACTTTTTCGTAAAAAGCCAGTCTCTGAAAAGACACAAGAGTTTGGTTTTAAAGTGGGAGCCTTGCTACTCATTTTTCTAACATGTTTCGCTTTGTTCAATGATGTATCGCGCTTGTAGTTATGTAAGCGTGGTAACGACAAATTAGAACACGATTGTAAAGCTCGTAAATATTTAATTTTCGATGCTAAGCGGTAATACAGTTGTAAAGGATAAAGATAATAAAATGGCTATAAAAAAACATTTGGTAGTTTCAAGTTTATTGGGTGCAAGCTTTGCAGCCCTAGGCCAAAACTCCTTTATTGTTGAAGATTTAAAAGTTGAGGGATTGCAACGTGTTGCACTTGGTGCTGCATTAACGCATATTCCTATTAACGTGGGCGACAATGTTGATGAGTATACAATTTCAAAAACAATTAAGTCACTTTATCGCTCTGGTCACTTTGACAATATAAAAGCGTTACGTGATGGTAATAACGTTATTTTTAAAGTAACTGAACGTCCAACCATTAGCTTTATTGAATTTGAAGGCAATAAAGACATAAAAGATGAGCAGTTAAATCAGTCACTCGATCAACAAGATATTCGCCAAGGCGAGCCGCTTGATAAAACGGTAATCGATAACATCGAAAAAGGCCTGATTGAATTTTTTCACAGTATTGGTAAATACAATGCAAAAGTGGATATCAGTGTCACTAAATTACCACGTAATCGGGTTAAATTAAGACTTGAGTTTGACGAGGGCGATGCAGCCTCCATTCGTCAAATTAACTTAGTAGGCAATGAGCTTTTCTCAAACGAAGAGTTATTGCAACTAGTTGAGTCGCAGCAAGACTTACCATGGTGGCAGTTTATGGGTAGCGACCGCTATCAAAAACAAACCATTGAAGGCGATTTAGAGAAAATTCGCAGCTTTTATTTAGACCGTGGCTATTTACGCTTTAATATTGACTCAACTCAAGTATCAGTTAGCCCTGAACGTGAGTCTGTTTATGTAACGGCAAATATTACCGAAGGCGTTAAATACAAAGTGAAAGGCTTTGATTTCATCGGTGATTTACTCGGTCGTGAAGAATTAATAAAAAGTGTTATTCCACTGCGTACAGGCGAGCTTTATAACGGATCAGTGGTTACCTCATCAGAAGAATTTATCAAAAGCTACTTGGCGCGTTTTGGTTACGCCAATGCTGAAGTACGTACGATTCCAGAAATTGATGACGAGAACCAAGAAGTACAATTGACTCTGTCGGTTGACCCAGGCAAGCGTGTGTATGTTCGTCGAATTATTGTAGGTGGTAACCAAAACACGGCTGATGAAGTACTGCGCCGTGAAATGACACAGCTTGAAGGTGCATGGTTATCTAATCAAAACCTAGAGCGTTCTAAACTACAAATTCAACGTTTACCTTATATGGAAACCGTTGATTTTAATGTGGTGCCAGTTCCAGGTGTTGATGACCAAGTAGACGTTGACTTTACTGTTAAAGAGCAATCTGCGGGCAGCTTCAATGCCGGTCTTGCCTATGGCTCATACTTAGGTCTGCAGTTTAATATTGGTGTAACCGAGTCTAACTTTTTAGGCACAGGTAACCAAATTGGCTTTAATATTAATACTTCACGCGGTTCTGAGCGTGTCAGTGTGTCGTATACCGACCCTTACTTTACGCCGGATGGCGTATCGCAGGGCAGCAGTATTTTTTACAGTAACTACGATGCCAGTCAGTTTAGCTTGATTGACTATAAGTCAAAAAGTTATGGGTTAGGGACAAACATTGGTTTCCCAATTGATGCCATTAACCGTATTAATTTTGGCGCACGTTGGATAGAAGAACAATTGTCAGATATTGCTGAATATGAGCAAACACGTGTACTACGTGAAACCTTCTTAGATCCAGAAAATCCAGATGCGGGCTTTGAATTTACAAAGTACGAGCTAAGTGTTGGTTGGTCACGTGTTACAGTTAACCGTGGTTTATTCCCAACGGCAGGTTCACGACAAACATTAAACTTAACAGCCACAACGCCAAACTCTGATTTACAGTACTTTAAATTAAATTATGACTCGCGTTTTTACTGGCCGATTTCTAACGATCATCGTTGGGTTTTCTCAACGCGTGCTGCATTAGGTTATGGTAATGGTTATGGCTCTACCAACGGCTATGATCAAACTTTACCGTTCCAAGAATACTACCGTATCACTGAAATGGAATTACGTGGCTTTGATAGAAATACCATTTTACCGCGTGCTGTTTCGCGTATACCGCAATCAATACCAGGTACGCCATCAGGTGATGGCACAACCACAGGCAACATTGGTGGGGCGTCAGAGTTTGACGTGCTAATACCACAAGGTCGTATTGGTGGTAATGCTAAAGCAGTGGCAGGTATGGAGCTTATTGTACCTACTCCATTCTTAGATGAAGAAAATACTAGCTCAGTGCGAACGAGTTTCTTTGTTGACGCTGCCAATGTATGGGATACCGAATTCAGTGTTGATCGCTATCAAAACTTAGGTATTGATGAGCGTGCAAAATTAGATGACTACTCAGACCCTATGCGCTTTAGGGTTGCAACCGGTTTATCATTACAGTGGATCTCACCTATGGGTCCGATGCTGATCAGCTTTGCGTATCCGTTGCAAAAAGAAGAAGATGACGATACCAAGACCATCAGTTTTAATATTAGTAACACTTTTTAAAGGAGTTTATTGTGAAAAAATTATTCAAATCAACAGCAGTTGCCGTTTTAGCTACACTTATGATGGGTACATCAGTTAACGCTTTTGCTCATAAAGTGGGTATTGTAGATATGCAAGAAATCTACAAGCAGCTTCCACAAATGGCTAAAATTGAACAGTCTCTGCAAACTGAGTTTGCAGAGCGTCGTCAAGAGCTTGAAAAGTTACAAGGTGACATTCGCTTTGAAGCTGAAAAGTTTAAGCGTGAAAGCACTACAATGAGTCAAGACCAAAAAGACGCATTACGTGATAAAATTCAAGGTATGCAAAAAAATCTTGCTGAAAAAGGTCGTCCTCTAGAGCAAGAAATTAAATCACGCCAAAATCAAGAGTTGGCTAAAGTTCAGACTCTAATCATTGAAACAATCCAAGAGATTGCTAAAAAAGGCGACTTCGACGAAGTTAAAGTAAAAGACACAACAATTTACTTTAACCCTAAAGAAGTAACTGATCTTTCTGAAAAAGTTGTAGACGCTGTAAGTAAGAAATAATTAATCTATGCAAAATTATACGCTTTCGCAAATTGCGGAACTTCTAGGCGCCGAGCTACAAGGTGATGGCGCTTTAGAAATTAAAAAAATAGCAACACTTGCAAATGCCCAGACTGGGCATATTGCATTTTTAGCGAACAAGAAATATCGCTCTCAGCTTGAAACAACACAAGCCAGTGCTGTGATACTGAGTCCTGAGGATGCGCCTTATTTTTCAGGCAACAAAATCATCGTCGCCAATCCGTATGTGAATTACGCCAAACTCGCTCAGTTAATGGATACCACGCCACGTAGTGCCATTAGTGGTATACACCCAAGTGCGGTTATACATGCCAGTGCGCAAGTCAGTAAAAGCGCAGCCATAGGCGCGAATGTTGTAATTGAAGCTGACGCTGTGATTGGCGATAACGTACAAATTGGTCCGAACAGTTTTATTGGTGAACGTGTTAAAATAGGCTCAGGCACCAAACTATGGTCAAGTGTGAGCGTTTATCATGATGTTGAGATTGGCGCAGACTGTTTATTTCAAGCGAATACTGTTATTGGCAGCGACGGTTTTGGTTATGCGAATGAACGTGGTCAGTGGCTTAAAATTCCACAACTAGGCTCAGTGATCATTGGCGATAAAGTCGAAATTGGTGCAAGCACCACCATAGATCGTGGTGCACTCGATGACACTATTATTCACAATAACGTTATTATTGATAATCAGTGTCAAATAGCACACAACGTTGAAGTTCAGTCAGGCACGGCAATTGCCGGTTGTACTGTACTTGCAGGCAGTGTCAGCATAGGTAAAAATTGCCAGATTGGCGGCATGACCGCAATTAACGGTCACATGTCTGTATGTGATGGTGTTATAATTACTGGTATGAGTATGGTGACTAAATCAATCACCGAACCGGGTATTTACTCATCCGGTATGCCTCATACGACTAACAAAGAATGGCGAAAATCAATTGCTCATTTGCGTAACCTTTCAGACATGAAGTCACGTCTAAAAGCGCTTGAAGCATTGAATAAGTCATGAACGTTGAACACTAATAAGGATGCTATTTTGGCAAACGAATTAAATAGCCTTGATATTCAAGAAATTTTAAGTTTATTACCGCACCGTTACCCGATGCTACTAATTGATCGTGTAATCGATTTCACCCCTGGTGAATCGTTACATGCAATTAAAAACGTATCGATTAATGAACCCATTTTCACCGGCCATTTCCCAAACCAGCCGATTTTCCCTGGTGTGCTAATATTAGAGTCAATGGCACAAGCAACGGGTCTATTAGGGTTTAAAACGGTTGAAAATCGTAGTGAAAACGAACTTTACCTATTTGCAGCCGTAGACAATGCTCGTTTCAAACAGCCGGTTGTGCCAGGTGATACCATGCATCTTCATGTTAAGTTTTTAAAAGAGCGTCGTAACATATGGAAATTTGCGGCTGAAGCTAAAGTTGACGGCAAAACAGTGTGTAGCGCCGAAATCATGTGTGCTAGAAGAGAGTTTTAATTGTGATCCATGCTACGGCAATAATCGAATCGGGTGCAAAACTTGGTAACAATGTGTCAGTTGGACCATACAGTTACATTGGTAATGATGTTGTTATTGGTGATGACTGTATTATTGAGTCTCACGTTGTTGTTAAAGGGCCTGCTACTATTGGCTCTGGTAACCATATTTTTCAATTTGCTTCTGTGGGCGAAGCCTGCCAAGACAAAAAATATAACAACGAACCAACAAGCTTAATTATTGGCGACAATAATGTTATTCGTGAATGTGCGACTATTCATCGCGGTACAATCCAAGATGAAGGTGTTACCAAAATAGGTAGCAATAACTTATTTATGGCTTACACACACGTTGCACACGATGCGGTGATTGGCGATAACGTTATTTTTGCAAATAATGCCAGTGTAGCGGGTCACGTTCATGTTGGTGATTGGGTAATTTTAGCGGGTAACTCAGGTGTGCATCAATTTTGTAAAATTGGTGCTCATGCATTTGTTGGTATGTATTCTGGTGTAAATAAAGACGTACCTCCTTTTGTTACCACCATTGGGATGCCAGCAGGTCCTGCTGCAATCAATACTGAAGGCATGAAACGACGTGGTTTTGAAAGCGATGAGATAATGGCAGTACGCCGCGCATACAAGGCGTTTTATCGTAAGAGCCTAGGCGTTGATGAAGCGATAGAATCGCTTTCAGAAGACGCTGAAAAATACCCAGCGGTGCAGCTGATGATTGATTTTGTTAAAAGCTCAGAGCGCGGTATCGTGCGTTAATAAAGAGCATTTTAATTTATAAAAAACCACCTTTGAGTAATCAAGGTGGTTTTTTATTAGCTGATATTTGATTAATAACTCAGCCATGAAGTGCATGTTGCTATGTTTATTAAATTCAGTCTCTACTCAGGCTTACCTTATTACACTCCCTACACATTTTCCTATAAAGTATAAATAATGAAACGGATAAAGTTAGTATTGCTTTCAATGCTATTGGTTATGTTAACTGCTTGTAGTACTGCGCCAAGGCAAATAATTAATCAACAAAGTGATATGTCAGAGCGAGGTAAAGCATCATTCTATGCAGACAAATATCATGGCAGAACCACGGCTAATGGCGAACGTTTTAGCCAACAGGCGGCAACTGCTGCGCATCTAAGACTCCCATTTGGTACAAAAGTGAAAGTTACCAATATTGCTAATAATAAGTCTGTAGTGGTCAGAATTAATGACAGGGGGCCTTATATTCGGGGGCGAATTATTGATTTATCTAAGGCGATGTTTAAAAAAATAGCCGACCCTAAAGTCGGCGTTATTGATGTAAAGGTCACCGTTATTGATAAAAGTAATACTGCTAAGGACTAAAAGCGGGTCGTTAACGCCACATAGTCAGGGTGTCCATTGAGCAATTGTTGATGTGAACCTTGAGCGATGATTTGTCCACTGTTTAACCAGATGACGCTATCCATTTGCGATAACAACGCTGGATCATGAGTAATTGTTAATACACTAGCATGCTCTTTTAGCTGTAAAATACTGTTCATAACGGCTTGTTTAGAAATATTATCGAGCCCTTCAGTGGGTTCATCGAGCACTACAATGGCGGGTTGTTGCAGCAGCGCTTGTGCCAAGGCAATGCGTCTTGACTGGCCTTGAGAGACACTGCGTCCCCCTGTGCCTAAACGAGTATTTAAGCCTTCTTTTAGCGCGCTAAACCAGTTACCCAGCTCGGCTTGTTTTAACGCCGCTGTCATTTGTTGCGGTGTTGCATCAGGTGCCGCATAGGCAAGATTATCGCTTAATGTACCATCAAAAATATGATGCTGCTGGGCTAAAATATTTAATGTTTTTGCACGGCTTTCATTATTTAAATTATGCAGGTTTATTGTTTCTTTTTCGGTTTGTAAGCTAATTGCACCTTGTTGCAGAGGCCATAAACCGCTTAGTAAATTCACTAAGGTTGTTTTACCACTGCCGCTTCTACCAACAATCGCCACTTTATGCTTTGCAGGTAGCTCAAAACTCACATTATTTAATGCCTGCTTTTGGCCATAGTGGTAGCTAATTTTATCTAGCGAAAGTGTCCATTTTTTATTTTTTGAATCAATTACTTGTGACGGTACCTCGTTTTTCTTCAGTACTTTATCTTCAAGGGTAAATAGTCGCTCAGCTGCTTTTAATACATTAGGTAGTTCAATAAACGCGTTGGGTAGTAACAATACGCTTTCAAAACTGGCCAGTACAAACAAACTCAACATCGCCAATTCAACATTTACCATCTCGGCGCTAAACACCAGCGGCACAATAGTGACAATGCTGGCGAGCATAGCCAGTTGCACTATGAGTAAGCTCAAACCATCAGCATTGCCAAGAGCCTTATGACGAATAAATAATTGCTGATTATACTGCTTACTTAACTGATCACACTTAGTGAGTTGTTGGTTTCGAGCTTGGTAAATATTTAGTTCTCTAAGACCCGTTAAGGTATCAGATAGCTCAGCTCTTAATTGGGCGCTGAGTAATGTTTCTTGGTGGCTGTTTTTATCTAATTGTCTGCTCAATATAGCGGGTATAACCACCCCAATAACAACGATGCCCGTAAAGCAAATTAAGGCTACACTTGGGCTGTAAGCAGACATAAACAGCATAATAATAGGCACTGTTAGTAGAGCAACTAACATCGGCAGCAACACATTTAAATAAAATTTATCTAGTGCGTCTACATCATTTTGTAAGCGGTTAACTAAATCGGCACTGCGGCTCATAGCCAAATCAAGATTATTAAGTTTACTGAGTGTAGCGAACATATTTACTCGTATTTCACTTAACAATAAAAATGTGGCGTTGTGAGTAACTAAGCGTTCAGCGTAACGTGAAGCGGTGCGCACAATCGCCAAAAAACGAATGGTGCCAGCTGGGGTAAAGTAGTTCATATGAACGCCCGCAATTCCTGCGGCAGCCATAGAAGCTAAAAACCAGCCGGAAATAGCGAGTAAGCCTACATTAGCTAGCACCGTGAGTGACGCTAGAAACGTCCCTAAAAGCATCGCTTTATAATGAGGGCGGCACAATTTAAGTAAACGAATGAAGTTAGTCATTAGTCGCTCCATATTGCGCTGTTTGCAGCAGCTTTGCAAATTCGCCAGCTTGCTGGCTGAGCGTTATAAAGTCGCCTTGCTGAGCGATGGCACCGTTTTCCATAACGATAAGTTGTTTGGCATTTCTTACTGTATTTAAGCGGTGCGCTATGGTGATCACTAAGTGTTCTTTTGCATACTCAGCAATAGCGTTTTGAATGAGCTGTTCAGTTTGACTGTCTAAATGAGCGGTTGGCTCATCAAGCATTAAAATAGGGGCGTTTTTTAAAAATGCACGGGCTAAAGCAATACGCTGCTTTTGTCCTCCAGAGAGCCCTTCGCCTTGTTCACCTATTAATGTGTTAAACCCATCAGGTAAGTTGTTAATAAATTCCAGCGCACCAGCTTGCTGCGCCGCCTGCTCAAGTGCTGCATTTGAAACGCCTGGGTTACCTAGCTTTATATTAGCGCCAATGGTGTCGTAAAATAAGGTTGGCTTTTGTGGGATCCAGGCAATGTTTTGTTGTAATTGGCTTATATCGGCTGTCGTCAATGGTTGTTGGTCAATGGATATGTGTTGTATTACTTCTGGGTGAAAACCAAGCATGCAATCAAGTAGGGTGCTCTTACCTGAGCCGCTAGCTCCCACAATGGCTACTAGCCCTGTGCTTGGCAGGGTTAAATTAATATTATTAATTCCCTCATTGCTATTAGGGTAACTAAAATTGAGATCATGGACGCTGATAGTGCTGTTACCCTCCATGTTTATATGAGCTGTGTGGTTATTATTTTTTGATGGCAGTGGTGCATTTAAAATTATTAGCATATCTGCAGCAGCACTAATTCCTTGTAAGCGCGCATGATAATGGCTGCCTAATTGGCGAAGCGGTAAGTAAAATTCAGGCGCTAGCAGCAATACTACAAAGCCGGTTGCAAAATCGAGCGTGCCAAAAAATAATCTAAAACCAATAATAACCGCTACCAGTGCCACACTAATTGTGGCTAAAAACTCCAGTGCAAAAGAGGATAAAAAAGCAATTTTTAACACGCTTAGCGTTGCATGCCTAAAATCATCTGAAATTTGGGCTATTTGCTTTAGCTCTTTGCGCGTAGCATTAAACAATTTTAGTTGGGTAAGCCCTTGTATGCGGTCAAAAAAGTAGTTGCCTAATACCGCCAGTTGTTGCCAGCGCTTTTGGTTAAGCGCTTCTGCCTTATGACCAACTAGAATCATAAAAAACGGAATAAGTGGTGCGGTTAATAAAAATATCAGTCCCGCTTTATAATCGGTCGGAAATATAACCACTAATATTGCCAGAGGAATAAGCGCACTATAGGCAACCCCTGGTAAGTACTTTGCATAGTAGTCATGCAGAGCTTCTACACCATTGTGCAGCGTGTTGAGCGTAGCGCCTTGGCCGTGTTGCTCTATATAACTTGGCCCAAGTAGCGTGAGTTTATCGAGTAAAGTTTGGCGAATAGCCGATTTGATTTTAAGCGCTGCAAATGCGCTTAAGCGCTCACTTAACGCTAAAAAAATGGCGCGCAGTAAAATAATACCCGCTAAAGGCCATAAAAAGTGGGTTACTTGGGCTAAATTACGCCCTTCAAACATCACATCATGAATGGTTTGTGCAAGTAAATAAGCGCCTGCAATCATTAAAATCGCATTAACTGTACCTAGGGCAATGCTTAGCTTTAACCACATTGCTGCCGGCTTACTTTGCTGCTTTAAAAAAGCGCGCAGAGACTGTTGCTGCGCGCGATTAGGTCGGGGGTTAGTCGTCATTATGAGTTGTATTATGCTTGTTTAATAAATCATGGGTGGCTTGTTCATCATCAGCAATGCTGTTTTTATTTTGATGAAACTCATACCACATTACATTTATTACGCCTAAGGTACAGGCAAGTAATACACCTAAAATCCACGCGAAATACCACATAATTTAGTCTCCTTAATAGCTGCCGTGAGGGTTGTTTTCAATTTCATCAACCGTCACTCTGCGCCACATTTTTACATAACACCACGTGGTGTAGGCTAAAATGAGTGGCACAAATATAACCACAGCAATAAACATAACATTGAGTGTTCTGTGGCTTGATACCGCATCCCAAATGGTTAGGCTAATATCAGGGTTGTTGCTTGAGGGCATGATAAATGGGAATAACGAAACGCCCGCGGTCATAATCACTCCAATTAACATCACACTGGTTGCCAGTAAGCCTAAAGCGGGTTTATTTACTTTAGAAAACAGCAGTGCACACAGTGCCATTGCAAATGCCAAAATAGGGAAGGTCATTGTCCATGGACGTTCGCTGTAGTTATTCAGCCATGCGCCTTGGGCGGTTGTGACTACTTTTGCCAGTGGATCTGCATGGCCTTGAGTATCACCCATAGAAACAATTTGATAGCCCGTTAGGTTGGCAATCCACACACCAGCCGCCGCAAATAACACTATAAAGGCAAGTAATGAGTAGCGACCATATTTTCCTGAGCGTTCAGCGACCTGATCTGCGGTGCGCAGTTGTAGCCACATTCCCGCGTGTGCAATTAACATGGTAATACTAACTAAACCGGCAATGAGCGCAAATGGATTAAGCAAGGCGAAAAACGACCCTTGGTAACTGACTCTTAATAAATTATCGATATTAAACGGTACACCCAAAAACAAGTTACCAAACGCGACACCAAATACCAGCGCAGGTATGGCACTACCGGCAAACAAGCCCCAGTCCCAGTTATTACGCCAGCGTTTAGAGTCAACTTTAGAGCGATAATCAAAGCCAAGAGGCCTAAAAAATAATGCAAATAACACCAGCATCATGGCAAAGTAAAAACCAGAAAACGCTGCCGCATAAACCATAGGCCACGCTGCAAACAAGGCACCGCCTGCAGTAATAAACCATACTTGGTTACCATCCCAGTGGGCACCAATGGTATTAATAACGGTACGCCGTTCACTGTCTGTTTTGCCCACAAAACGCAGTAACATAGCAACGCCCATGTCCATACCATCGGTAATGGCAAAACCAATTAACAGCACACCAATAATTAACCACCAGAGCATTTTTAATGTTTCATAATCAAAAATCATGATAGTTCTCCTTTAGCAGCCGTGCTGTGATCAGGTAATTCAAAATGGTACTTACCGGTATGAAGAGAGCTTGGTCCTTGCTTAATAAATTTAATCATTAACCATGCTTCAACAATCGCCAATCCAGTATAGAAAACAATAAAACCAGTTAAGCTAATTAAAATATCATTTACCGTCAGCGATGACGTTGCTAAAAAGGTCGGTAACACTTCAGAAATAGCCCATGGCTGGCGGCCATATTCAGCCACAATCCAACCAAATTCAATAGCAACCCAAGGCAGAGGAATGCTCAATACCGCCGCCCACAACAACCAACGTTTTTGTTCAATAATACGATGGGCGTTGTAATAAAAAGCAAGGATAAATACGCCAAGCATAATTACGCCACAGCCAACCATAATCCTAAATGACCAAAACATTGGGCCCACTTTAGGGAAGGAGTCTTTAACGGCTTGTTGTATTTGTGCCTCGCTGGCATCTACCACATTAGGAGTGTAACGTTTTAGTAATAAGCCATAGCCTAAATCATCTTTGACGCTATCAAACTTTTCGATATTTGCAGGGGTATCGTCACCTGCGCGAAGTTTTTCTAGGTATTCATAAGCAATCATGCCATTGCGAATACGCTTTTCGTGTTTTTTCTCAAGATCAGAAATACCAATCACTTGCTCATCAAGTGAGCGAGTTGCAATAATCCCTAATGCGTAGGGAATTTTTACTGCAGCATGAGTGACTTGCTCTTCTGAGTCAGGGAAACCTATTGCAGTAAAGGCAGCTGGAGCTTCTTCTGTATGCCATTCAGCTTCTATGGTCGCGAGTTTTACTTTTTGTACTTCACCGACTTCGTAGCCAGATTCATCACCGAGTAAAATAACACACAAAATAGAGGCTAAACCAAAGCCTGATGCCACCGAGAACGACCGTTTAGCAAATGCCAAATCACGTCCTTTTAATATGTACCAGCTACTAATCCCCAAAACAAACATAGATGCTGCAACATAACCTGCAGACACAGTATGAATAAACTTAACTTGCGCTACAGGGTTAAATACCAGCTCTGCAAAACTAGTCATTTCCATGCGCATGGTTTGATAGTTAAACTCAGCCCCTACTGGATTTTGCATCCACGCATTAGCGACTAAAATCCACAGCGCAGACATATTTGTGCCCAGCGCCATTAAAAATGTGACCCCTAAATGCTGGCGTTTAGAGAGCCTATCCCAACCTAAAAAGAACATTCCCACAAAGGTTGATTCTAAAAAGAAGGCCATTAAGCCTTCAATGGCTAGTGGCGCACCAAATACATCACCCACATAGTGCGAGTAATACGACCAGTTAGTACCAAACTCAAATTCCATGGTGAGGCCCGTCGCCACGCCAATAGCAAAGTTAATACCAAATAACTTGCCCCAAAACTTAGTCATATCACGATAAATTTCGCGACCGGTCATAACATAAACCGATTCCATGATAACTAAAATCCAGGTCATACCGATTGTTAACGGCACAAATAAAAAATGAAATAGAGCGGTGACAGCAAACTGTAATCGCGATAGATCCACAAAGGTTTCATCTATCATTTTTGGCTCCTTTGGTTGTGATGCAGTGACAGCACAAAGCAATTGTTAATGTTTTAATAAACTTTCAGTAATTTCTGAAAGTTTGCATCATTATTAGCGTTTGTACAATTTTTGTCAATATGTATATTAGAAAACTTTAATATACTATGACATTACATCAGTCTATAAAATACGCAACCATCAATTAAGAGTAAGTTAGAAAAAAGTGGTGTGTTTTAAGCGTTTAACCTAGCCTTAAAACACGGTAAACTAATCGGCATGAACGCCGGGTTTACTTGTGAAAAAATAGCAAATGAAAAAAGATAAAAAACAACTACGAATTGGTATTGTGGCAGGTGAACTGTCGGGCGATATTTTAGGTGAAGGGCTCATAAAAGCGCTTAAAATACACTTTCCAGATGCCACTTTTGAAGGTATTGCAGGCCCTAAAATGCAAGCTCAAGGCTGCAAAACGCTGTTTGATATGGATGAGTTGTCGGTTATGGGCTTGGTTGAAGTCCTAGGCCGTTTACCGCGTTTACTAAAAATCCGCAAACAGTTAGTACAGCACTTTATTGATAACCCTCCTGATGTTTTTATAGGCATTGATGCGCCGGATTTTAATTTACGTGTAGAAAAACCGTTAAAAGACGCAGGCATCAAAACCGTGCAATACGTAAGTCCTTCAGTGTGGGCATGGCGTGAAAAACGTATTCACACTATAAGTGCAGCAACTAACTTAGTATTGGCTTTATTGCCTTTTGAAAAAGAATTTTACGACAAACACCAAGTACCGTGTACTTTTGTAGGTCATACATTAGCTGACGACATTGCACTTGAGCACGACGATAGCCAAGCCCGCAGCCAACTAGGCTTAAGTGCTGATGACAAGGTGTTAGCGTTATTGCCCGGGAGCCGGGGCTCAGAAGTGGGCTTGTTAAGCGAAACTTACATAAAAACAGCGGCGCAGTTACAAGCGCAGAACCCTGCATTAAAAGTCGTGGTGCCACTGGTGAACGCAAAGCGCAAAGCGCAGTTTATTGCTATTTTAAATGCCACAGCGCCCTCACTTAATGTTAACTTACTAGATGGTCAATCAAATTTAGCTATGCAAGCCGCCGATGCTATATTGCTTGCATCAGGTACAGCAACGCTTGAGGGCATGTTATATAAAAAGCCAATGGTGGTTGGTTATAAAATTAAACCCATGAGTTATTGGATTTTTAAAACCTTATTTACCTTTAATATTAAATATTTTTCGCTACCCAATTTATTGGCAGACGAAGAGTTAGTACCAGAGTTTTTACAAAGTGAGTGTAATGTGGCTAATTTAACCGCGGCGCTCACTCCTATGCTCAATAGCGATAATAAAGAATTAAAAGCACGCTTTTTAGCCATACATGAAAAAATTAGATTAGATGCAAGTAAACAAGCTGCAAATGCAGTGGCGGAGTTAATAGATGCAAATTGAACGACCCAATGTAACCTTAATAGCCGGTGTGGATGAAGTTGGTCGTGGACCGCTGGTGGGTGATGTGGTTACAGCCGCTGTTATTTTAAATCCCGCTAAACCGATTGCTGGCCTTGCCGACTCTAAAAAATTAACCGATAAAAAGCGCCAATTATTAGCCATCGAAATAAAAGAAAAAGCACTGTGTTACGCCATTGGCCGTTGCAGCCCTAGTGAAATTGATGAGTTAAATATATTACAGGCCACCATGCTTGCTATGAGCCGCGCGGTGGAAGCGCTTAGCACAGTGCCTGAATTTGTATTTGTTGATGGTAACCGTTTACCTAAATTAGCCATGCCCGCACAAGCGGTGGTAAAAGGCGATAGCCTAGTTGCTGAAATATCAGCCGCGTCTATTTTAGCAAAAGTTGCCCGGGATGATGAAATGATTGAACTTGATGCGCGCTACCCACAATACGGGTTTGCAGGGCATAAGGGGTATCCGACTAAAGCACACTTTGCAGCGCTTGAACAATACGGTGCGATAGATGAGCATCGCAAGAGCTTTAAACCGGTGCAGCGTGTGCTTGCGCTTTCGGGTAAGGAGTAATTATGGCGGCTCCTGAATTTGTACATCTAAGAGTTCACTCAGACTTTTCAATGGTTGATGGTTTGGCAAAAACTAAACCAATCGTCGCTAAAGCACAAGAGCTTGAAATGCCAGCGTTGGCAATTACCGATCAAATGAACTTTTGTGGTCTGGTGCGTTTTTATGGCGCAGCGCATAATGCGGGTATTAAGCCGATTGTTGGTGCGGATTTTTGGGTACGTAGCCCAGAATTCCCCAACGAACCAAGCCGATTAACATTATTAGCCAAAGATAACATTGGCTATAAAAATATTACTTTATTGATCTCTAAAGCCTATCAACGTGGCCATGTTTTTCATCGCCCTGTCATTGACCGTGAGTGGTTAGTTGATTTAAAAGAGGGGCTTATCATACTCTCGGGCGCTAAAGATGGCGATTTAGGAAAAGCCTTAATAAAAGGTAACCCCGCTATTGTTGAGTCGGTGGTCAGTTTTTATAAGCAGCACTTTAGCGATCATTTTTATATTGAGCTTATTCGTACCAACCGTGCTCAAGAAGAAAATTATTTGCACCTGGCGGTGGAGCTTGCAGCAAATGAGCAATTGCCAGTAGTGGCCACCAATGAAGTGGTATTTTTAAAACCTGAAAACTTTGAAGCTCATGAAATTCGTGTGGCTATTTTTGATGGTTACACATTGGATGATAAACGCCGACCAAAGCGTTTTTCACAAGAGCAATACCTAAAAACGCCAGAACAAATGGCAGAGCTATTTAGTGATATTCCAGAAGCGCTACAAAATACCGTAGAAATTGCAAAGCGCTGTAATGTAACCGTGCAATTAGGTGAGTATTTCCTACCAGATTACCCGACGGGCTCACTAAAAATTGATGAGTTTTTGGTTAAAGTGTCACAAGACGGCCTTGAAGAACGATTACAGTTTTTATTTCCTGACGAGCAAGAACGCCAACAAAAACGCGGCGAATACGATGAGCGTTTAAAAATAGAACTTGATGTAATTAACCAAATGGGATTCCCTGGTTACTTCTTGATCGTAATGGAGTTTATTCAGTGGAGTAAAGATAACAATATTCCAGTAGGCCCAGGGCGTGGTTCAGGTGCGGGTTCATTAGTGGCTTATGCCCTTAAAATTACCGACCTTGATCCGCTCGAATTTGACCTACTCTTCGAGCGATTCTTAAACCCTGAACGTGTTTCTATGCCCGACTTTGACGTCGACTTTTGCATGGATAGGCGTGATGAAGTAATTGATCATGTATCGGCCTTGTATGGCCGTGACGCGGTATCGCAAATTATTACCTTTGGTACTATGGCAGCAAAAGCGGTAATACGCGATGTAGGCCGTGTACTTGGTCATCCGTATGGGTTTGTCGATCGTATTTCTAAGCTTATTCCGGGCGACCCTGGGATGACACTGGCTAAAGCATTTGACGTAGAACCCCGTTTGCAAGAAGCCTACGACGGCGATGAAGAAGTTAAAGACTTAATCGACATGTGTCGTATTCTTGAGGGTTGTACGCGTAATGCCGGTAAACATGCCGGGGGGGTTGTAATATCGCCGACCACCATTACCGATTTTGCGGCGCTCTATTGCGATGACGAAGGTAAGTTTCCAGTTACCCAGTTTGATAAAAACGATGTAGAAACCGCCGGTTTAGTTAAGTTTGACTTTTTAGGCTTACGTACTCTCACCATATTACAGTGGGCGCTGGATATGACCAATGAGCGCTTAAAGCGTGAAGGCAAACAGCCGGTCGATATCAACACCATTCCATTGGATGATAAAAAAAGTATTGAGCTACTGCTGCGCGCTGAAACCACCGCGGTATTCCAGCTAGAATCACGCGGCATGAAAGACCTAGTTCGCCGATTAAAGCCCGATTGCTTTGAAGATATGATAGCCCTAGTGGCCTTATTCCGCCCAGGTCCACTGCAATCAGGCATGGTAGATAACTTCATCGACCGAAAGCTCGGCAGAGAAGAAATCTCATATCCCGATGCGCAATACCAACACGAAAGTTTAAAGCCGATTCTTGAGCCGACATACGGCATTATTTTGTATCAAGAACAAGTTATGCAAATAGCGCAGGTACTGGCCGGTTATACACTGGGCGGCGCCGACATGTTACGTCGTGCTATGGGTAAGAAAAAGCCTGAAGAAATGGCAAAGCAGCGTTCAACCTTTGAAGAGGGCGCACGTAATAATGGCATTGATGGCGAGCTGGCGATAAAAATATTCGACTTGGTTGAAAAGTTTGCGGGTTACGGTTTTAACAAATCTCACTCAGCAGCTTATGCATTAGTATCGTATCAAACGCTGTGGATGAAAACGCATTATCCGGCCGAGTTTATGGCGGCGGTAATGTCGGCTGATATGGATAACACCGACAAAATAGTAACGCTGGTCGATGAATGTGAAAACATGAAACTCACTTTATTACCGCCCGATGTAAACGCCGGTGAATACAAGTTTACTGTTAACCTTCAAGGTGAGATTGTTTACGGCATAGGGGCAATTAAAGGCGTAGGTGAAGCGCCGGTTGATGCCATATTAGAGGCGCGAGCAAAAGGCGGCCCATTTAAAGACCTATTTGATTTTTGTGCGCGTGTTGATTTAAAACGCTTAAATAAACGCGTTACCGAGAAATTAATTTATGCAGGCGCATTAGACCAACTAGGGCCTGAAAAAACTCAGCCAGGGCGAGCAACACTATTAGCCAGCTTAAAAGATGCGATGCGCGCAGCCGATCAGCACAACAAAGCTGAATTATTAGGGCAAAGTGATTTATTTGGTTTATTGGCTACAGAGCCTGATGAAGTAGAGCAAGCGTTTATAAAAGCAACACCGCTTACGGATAATCAGTGGCTTGATGGCGAAAAAGACACCCTAGGCCTTTATTTAACCGGACATCCTATAAACCAGTATCGACGAGAGCTTGGGCATTATACTAGTGGTCGACTCATCGACTTACAACCAACTAATCGTGATGTGCTCTCAACCGGAGCAGGTTTAGTGATTGCAGCGAGAACCTTAATTAATAAAAAAGGAAATCGTTGGGGGCTGATAACTTTAGATGACAAAAGCGCCCGAATTGATGTACGCTTGTTTCCAGAACAGTTTGAAATGTACCAAGATATGTTGCAAATCAACAATATTTTGGTGATATCCGGACAGGTCAGCTTTGATAACTTCTCTGGTGGTATTACAATGACCGCCAGAGAAATAAACACCATTGCTCAGGCGCGTGAAAAGCGTATAAAAGCGATTAAGATGACGCTGAATATGGTGCAGATCGAGGCTGGTTTCTTCGATAAATTACAAAAAGTACTCGAACCATACAAAATGGGAACGTGTCCGATCAAGGTATATTATCAACGCCCCGATGCGTTGGTGCAATTAACCCTAGGGATCGAATGGTGTGTTACGCCAAGTGACGACTTAATTCATAAGTTATCGCTGATGGCAGCGCAAAATGTAGAACTAGAATTTAACTAATTAGGTAGTTTAGAGCATGAGCCTCAATTATCTTGATTTTGAGCTTCCAATTGCAGAATTAGAAGCAAAAATTGAAGAATTACAAAATGTAAGCCGCGCTGGCGAATTAGACCTTGGATTAGAAGAGGAAGTCAGTAAACTTAAAGAAAAGAGCGCACAAATGAAGGAGAAAATTTTCTCTGAACTAGGCGCTTGGCAAGTATCACAGTTAGCACGTCATCCGTTGCGTCCTTATACTCGAGATTACATCGAGCGTATTTTTACGGAATTTGACGAATTTGCGGGTGATCGCACGTTTGCTAACGACCCTGCCATTTTAGGCGGCGTAGCCCGTTTAGATGGTGAGCCAGTAATGGTGATCGGTCAGCAAAAAGGCCGTGGTACTGCTGAAAAGATTAAACGCAATTTTGGCATGCCAAAACCTGAAGGTTACCGTAAAGCATTGCGCTTAATGGAAATGGCAGAGCGTTTTAAAATGCCAATCATGACCTTTATCGACACCCCAGGTGCATACCCTGGTGTGGGCGCTGAAGAGCGTGGTCAGTCTGAAGCAATTGCACGTAACCTAAAAGTAATGGCCGCACTTAAAGTACCAACAATTTGTACTGTTATTGGTGAAGGTGGTTCAGGTGGTGCATTAGCCATTGGTGTGGGCGACAGAGTAAACATGTTGCAATACAGCACTTACTCGGTTATTTCACCAGAGGGTTGTGCATCAATTTTATGGAAAAGTGCTGACAAAGCACCATTGGCTGCAGAGGCAATGGGTGTAACAGCAGAGCGTGTTAAAGAGCTAGATTTAATTAATAATTTAGTTGAAGAGCCTCTAGGCGGCGCGCACCGTAATTACGATGCGATGGCACGTAACTTAAAAGTACGCCTTAAGCGCGATTTAGCAGACTTACAAGCGTTATCGCTTGAAGAGATGCTTGATCAACGTTACAAGCGTTTAATGTCGTTTGGTTATTGTTAAAAATAGCTAAATGTAGCTAAATATAGAAAAAAGCCGCCTATGCGGCTTTTTTTGTTTTAAAATACCGTAACGTAGAGCCTTTATTGTTCGGGTTATTAGCAATTTACTCATTGGGTATATTAATGCACAAAACACCTATTTATCTGCAGGTAAAAAAAGCCCTTAATTACTACTTAGAAAATGGGCAATTCATATTTACAGTAGCCTTATCTGGTGGGGTAGATTCGGTCGTGCTATTGCATATTATGCATGGGTTAAAACAGCAGTACCCGCAATTAGATTTAAGTGCAATTTATGTCAATCATGGCTTAAGTGATAACGCCCATCACTGGCAGCAATTTTGCCAAGCACGCTGTGAGCAGCTTTCAATTGATTTTAAGGCGGCAAACGTCATTATTGAGCCGAAATCGCGCACCAGTATTGAAGCGCAGGCTCGCGAAGCGCGTTATCAAGCGCTTGATGAACACAGCCCAAGTGATAGTGTCATTTTGTTAGGCCAGCATTTAAACGACCAAGTAGAGACATTTTTACTTCGTTTAAAGCGCGGCTCAGGCTTAAAAGGGCTCGGCGCTATGCAGCAAACTCGCGTGCTTGAAAGTGGCCGTGAGTGCTATAGGCCATTACTTGGGGTAAAACGCAGCGACATAGAAGCGTTTGCTCAGCAATTTAATATTAGCCATATTACTGATGAGTCAAACTCCAATGAACGCTTTGATCGTAATTTTTTGCGTCAACAAATCGTGCCTAAGTTGGCTGAGCGTTTTACTGGGTTTGAGCAGTGTACAGCCCGTAGTATAGAATTATTACAACAGCAACAAGCACTGCTTGATGAATATACCCAGCAAGATCTCGCACAGTGTATTAACCAACATCAGGCGCTTAATATACAAAATATGGCTCATTACAGCGCTATTCGCATTGCGAATCTTCTGCGCGCATGGCTGGCTTTATTTACTCATACCATGCCTTCGCAAAAACAGTTAACGCAAATAATGAGTCAGGCTATTCATGCCAAAGCCGATGCGCAAATGGTTATTGAGCTAAGCGATGGACAAATACGCCGTCATCAAGGTTATCTGTATTTTGTGCAACCGTCGCCTTTAGCCGTTAATATTGAACGCGTAACAAGTCGCGAACTAGTGCTGAATGACGGACAAATACTACAATGCCTGCAGGGAATAGGTATACGCGCCCCTAAACCTGATGAACAAGTCAGTGTTCGTTTTAACTGTAATAGTGCGCGTATTAAACCACTCAAAAAACCAGGCAGTAATACCCTTAAGCATTGGTTTAAAGATGCAAAAGTAGCGCCTTGGCTGCGTGCTCATATCCCATTAATTTTTTACAATGATGAGCTAGTTCAAGTGGTTGGCTATTTTATTAGTGATAATCACAAAGATGATACTGGTTTTATTTGGGAGTATAAATCATGAGTCAACAACCTCATGTTGGGCTGTCGCTTATAAATAAGGCACCTACTGGCATATTAATTACGCTATTGATTGCGGTTTTAGCGAATGTATTTTTAACCCTTAATATAATTACATTAGGCTACGCTGTGTTGGGCGGTATGGTATGTGCCGCCATTTTACTTGCCTATTGGTTAGGTAAGGGGGGCGTATTTTTCATTTTAGGGGTGAGTATGCCCTTACTGTTAGTGCTTTTTACACCGCTTGCGACAATTGCCGCATTACTTAATTTACTCAGTGGCTTCTTTTTTGGTTTTTGTGCCATGCTGCTCATTTATAAGCACGTGATATTAAAAAAGTAGCGTAAAAAAGCCCAGCGGGGGAGGCTAGGCTTTTTAAAAATAATGTTTTTATTACTTAATAGGCTTTTGCGCAGTTTCGCCCAGATGCTTTTGCTTTATATAAGCCTTTATCTGCGCGAGAAAATATCTCGTTCTGGCAATCGTGGCTATTAGTCAGCGTAAAACCAATACTGGCTGTGACGTTGTATTTAGACATAATCGGTGAGTTTCTGACTAAGCGCATAATACGTTCAGCCACCACTTTATTGGTGGTAAAAGCCGGGTCTTCGATTAATATTGAAAACTCATCGCCACCAAAGCGAAATACCGAATCAGTCCCCCTAATACTACTAGATAAAACCGCAGCAAACTCGATTAAAACGTCATCGCCAATTTTATGACCATAGTTATCATTTACTTGTTTAAAATTATCTAAATCAAGCAGCATTAAACTAAACGAATGACCGTTACGTCGATGATTTTCAAGCTTTTGTTGTAACATGTCATTAAATTGACTACGGTTGTTTAACCCCGTCAACGAGTCTTTTGTGGCTAGCTTTAATACACGGTTGTACATTATTGCATTACGTAGTGGATAAATTAGTACACTATGAAAGTGTTGAAGCTTTTTCTCAATAGCCGCACTAAGCGGATATTTTGTGTAATAAGTGAGTGTGCCTAAATGCTCACTTTCAACTTTTAAATCAAACGAATACGCTGGATTTTCAACATCACTATTGGGTGTTTTTACATCAATACTTGTTGCTTTAAAATGCACACCAGAAAAATTAAGTAGTTGTTTTGCAAAATTTGCAAACGTTCCTAAAATATCTTCTAAAACTAAGCTCGTTTGCAGTTTAGCTGCTAGCTCATGCAGTGCTGTCGGTGTATTGCTATTATATTGCTCTGCTGAGAACGGCAAAAATTCACCGCGACCAGAGATACGTTGTGTCAAAATATGAACGTTTTCCACTGTTTCTTCCCCCTAGTATTACTTTTTATAAATAAGCAGATTGCGTGCCATATTTTTATTCTGGCTGAAAGTTATGCGATTGCTATAGTTAAGTCACATCCCATTGATTGCTTATAAGGATTGCATTGCAAAGTATTAATGCTCAGATTTTTGGACTTTTAGTTGCTGCGGTTCTATTTTTATGGCTATTTAAGCGCATAGGGCTTCCCCCTGTGTTGGCTTATTTGGCTGTGGGTTTATTAGCTGGTGGTCATGGTGTTGGCTGGATGACGCAAAGCCATGAGATGGACTTTATTGCAGAGCTAGGTATTGTATTTTTGCTGTTTAGTTTAGGTTTGGAGTTTTCTGTATCGCGCCTAATGGCGATGCGTAATATTGTATTTGGTTTAGGGTCGCTACAAGTATTTGTTAGTAGTATTTTGCTGATTGTGATTCTGCATTTATTAAATTTTAGTTTATTAACTAGTTTTACCATCGGCATTATTATTATGCTCTCCTCTACGGCAGTGGTTGCTAAATTATTAAAAGAGAGTGGTGATTTAAATAAACGCCGAGGGCAATTGGCAATCGGTGTTTTACTATTTCAAGACATTGCGGTTGTGCCGTTACTCATTATTTTGCCTTTATTTGCCAGCAGTGATCCCAATAGTATTGGTTGGGCATTGCTGTTTGCGCTGACTAAAGGCGCGTTTGTGTGTGTATTGCTATGGGCTATTGGCAAGTGGGTTTTGCCCAAGGTGTTTAAAGAAGTGGCACTAGCACGAAGCGATGAGCTGTTTGTATTAACCACGTTATTGGTGTCTTTGTTTGCCGGGTTACTCACATACTCTTTTGGTTTATCGATGGCATTAGGGGCTTTTTTAGCAGGCATGATGCTAGGGGAGAGCCACTATCGTCATCAATTAGAGGCCGATATTCGCCCGTTTCGCGATATTCTCATGGGGTTATTTTTTGTAACCGTGGGGATGCAGTTAGACATTGGTTTTGTTGTTGATCATGCGGGTATTATTATTGTTGCCTTGATGGGCATCTTAATCTTAAAAATTGCCGTAGTGATGTTATCTTCTTTATTTATGGGAGAGCGAAAACAAGATGCGTTAGCGTGCGCTATAATGTTGTGGCAAATGGGTGAGTTTGGCTTTGTGTTAATTGCACTCGCTGCACAGCATAACTTGCTGAGCGTTGAGCAAGTATCATTTTTAATTGCCATGGGCGTAATTTCTATGGCGCTTACGCCCTATTTAATTGATAAAACCCCTTTTATTTTAAAACGACTAGGCATGTTAGAGCGCGCAAAGTTTGCCTTTGAAGACGAGCTTCAAAGTAGCACGCTTTATCATAACCATGTGGTGATATGCGGTTTTTCTCGAGTAGGACAAACTATTGCCCGCTTTTTATCCCCAGAGGCAATTGATTATGTGGCAATAGAGAGCGACCCCATTTTAGTACAAGAAGGAAAAGCGGCGGGCGAGCCTTTAATATTTGGTCATGTTGAGCAAAAAGATATTTTAAAGTGTGCGGGGGTAGAGCGAGCGCGACTAGTCATTATTACTTTTACCGAATTTCAACAAACTCAAATAGTCATTAATGCCATTAAACAGGTTGCACCTAAGGTTAAAATACTCATAAGAACCCGTGATGATAGTCAGTTAGAGCGCTTAAAAGCGCTAGGGGTTACTGAGGTTGTGCCTGAGGCGCTTGAAGCAAGCTTAATGTTGGTGTCGCATGTGTTGTCAATGTCTGGTGTGCCAATGAGCCGTATTATTCGCCGTGTTAGTAGTGAGCGACGAAACCGTTATAAATTATTGCACAGCTTTTTTGCAGGCGAAAATATTGATAGCGATACCAACTTGCCAGAGCGTTTAGAGTATTTACATGTAATAGCCTTACCAGATAAAGCATTTGCGGTTAATAAAGCAATTAGCGAACTCAATTTAGCAAAAAGAAAAGTGCTAATTAAGGCGCTTCGCCGCGAGGGCGAAGAAATAGATACGCCACAAGAACACACAATATTGTATGCTAATGATATTCTAGTGCTGCAAGGTAAACCACGGCGTGTAGAACGTGTTGAGCATTATTTACTTGATGGTATAGAGTAGCCCATCAAGCAAAAAAAACTTACTCTAGCTCTAAGAACTTTCTGATTTCAGGGAGTTGTTTCATACCATCGTCGTATCCGATTTGAATTAAATGCTGGGTGTAGCGTTTTTCAAATAACAAATAGCTGGTCAAACTCGACTGAGAGCGCTTTTTTACCCCGATCATACGTAATAAAACTTTTATCGCCCAAGGCATATCATCGTAATACTGCGCGGCAATGGCATTGAAGTTTTGCGATGGATTAATAATAAAGCTATCTATTTGTTTCAACTCTTGATGCTTATGTTTATTGGGCAGTAAACCGAGTGTGCGGTTTATTCTGTCCAAGCGCTCTAAATCAGATTGCATAGTGTCGGTAAATACACTGTCGAGTAAATGCCCTGCCACGGCCGAAAGCCCCGGGAAATGTGCAGAGTACCCTGGAGGATGTGGCTCTTTGGGTTGATCAACCCCAATAATAAATATTTTATCTGCCCCTAAGTGAATAGAGGGGCTCAAAGGTGAAAGCTGATGTATTGAGCCATCGCCAAAGTAATGGTTATAAATATTCACACTTGGAAACACCATAGGAATGGCACTTGAGGCCATTAGGTGTTCAACATTGATACGAGTAGCGCGTCCTTCGCGCTTGGCTCGTTGCCAAGAATGCTGAGTATTTGACTGAAAAAAAGCAACAGAATCGCCAGTAGTATAACTGGATGCAGTAATAGACAGCGCCTCTAAATAGTCACGGTGTAAATTACGCTCAATACGATGTAAATCCAGTATATCGTTTAACAGTTTTCTAAGTGGTCGGTTATTTAACAAGCTTGCTGGTGGATGGTTTATATGCTCTGACTGGAAACTGGTTAAAATATTACGGGTAATATGACCAAACACACTTAAAAAGTCGCTTTTATATACCATCGAAGTTGAAAAGTTTTTCCAAACTGTTTCTAGTTTTCTTACCGCTAAATGCATACATGAGGCGTAACATGCTAAGGCCGCAGAATTAATTGCACCGGCAGAGGTGCCATTTATCACTCTAAAGGGGAGCGGGGCGGTTCTGGGCATACTTTGCGCTAACGCTTTCAAAACACCCACTTGATAAGCCGCTCGGGCACCACCACCTGTTAGTAATAAGGCAATTTTAGGTTTACTAGGATCGACTTGCTTAATTTTCATGTTAGGTATTTAAACTGTTCGCTGTCTTTACTTTATTTATTCACTGTAAGTCTTTAAGCTAGAAGAATCAAAGGATATGTTAGAGTCTATTTATCTTTCGAGGTTGAATTTTTAGCAGTGTGTTTGTTTTTTTAGGCAAGGCTGAGCCTATGTATTGTGGTTACTTCCCATAAATAGGCGATAACGTAGCTTAAAAACCAAACATCCTCTGCCCAAGGGGCTGAACAAATTTTAATCTGGAAAGGTCAACAGACCCTACTTATTAATGAATATTAGTGTAAGTTAGGAATTAAATCTGTTTAGAGTACTCTAAACGGTATCGCATTTTTATATTTATGGAGTTCGTATGTCAGATAAACCATCAGAATCAGATGTTCAAAAACGTCCACCGAATAACAACCTTATCTTCGCAGGGGTTATTTTATTAATCATTATTATTGCCGCCGCGTTTGTATTATTAAAACCAAGCGAAGCCCCAGAAACAGTTATGCAGGTTGAAGAACCCATAAAAGAGCAACCCGTTATGGAGCTAAAACCTGAAAACGATCCTGTTGTGGGTGCGCCATCGGTTAAGCCAGAAAAACCTGAAGAGCTAGCGGTGCCAACACAGCGTCCAGACGTTGAGCCAGAGCCTGAGGTTGTACCTCTACCAACATTAAATGACAGCGATCCTGTCGTGGTTGCAAAATTAGATGAATACTTAGGTGATGCGGCAATGAGCCTAGTGTTAAACGATGATGTTATTCGTCGTGGTGTGGTGTTTATCGATAACTTAGCGAAAGGTAAGGTAGCTAAGAAACATACCCCAGTTGTAAAGTTAGAAGAAGGTTTTAGCGTAAACGAAGGCGATATTTTAACCATTGATCCTAATAGCTATGAACGCTACACCCCATATGTAAAAGTACTAACAAGTATGAGTGCCGCACAAGCTGTTCGTTTATATGAAGAATATAAACCGCTAATCAACAGTGCATACACTGAAATTGGCTATGGCGATGATGAGTTTACACAAACACTTGAAGATGCCATTGACTTGCTACTTGATACTCCAGAGCCAAAAGGCAGCTTACCTTTATTGCGTGACTCGGTTACTTATCAGTATGCGTTTTCTGAGTGGGAGCAATTACCCGCTGCACAAAAACAACTTTTACGCATGGGCCCAGAGAACATGAAAAAGGTAAAAGCAGCGCTACGTAATATAAAAGCGCAGTTAGAGAGTAATTAATAACCGCTTTAATAACTAAATACCCTGCGATTGTATATGAAGTATGCAATCGCACTTTCTTTTTTGATTATCCCTTGAATAACAGAGTAAAAGTAGAGATAATCTCAATCGCGCCAACCAAGGCCCTCAATGGTAGTCTTATTGGTCCTCTCGCAACACTAGCAGGCGAACCTGGTCAGGCCCGGAAGGGAGCAGCCACAGTTTGTGACGTGTGTGCCGAGATGTGGCTGGTAAGACTGCCACCCAAATTCCTCATTTGGTTACGTTTGAAGTATAAGTTGACATATTTGTACTAAAAGATGGCATAAATTGGAAGTATAAGGTGGCATAGTCTAGTATTTAACCAAATGGTTAGATGGTTGACTCACATGTACAGAAGAAAACTCAAACACTCTCGTGTTAAAAACCTCCATAAATTTGCTAGTCAAAAAAATAAATCTACTTGTTTAGTCGAATCCTCTTTAGAGTTTGATGCCTGTTTCCATTTTGAATTTTCACCATCAATAGCCGCATTTGAGGCACAACCACTAGGTTACGAATATGAGTTCGATAACCGTATTTGCCGTTACACACCTGACTTTTTACTTACCCACACAGACGGCACGCAAAAATTTATAGAAGTAAAACCGCAAAGCAAAATTGCTGACGAAGACTTTCGTGCACGTTTTATTGAAAAGCAAACCATAGCTAAGCAAGATGGACGCGACTTAATACTGGTTACTGATAAACAAATCCGTGTATACCCAACACTCAATAACTTAAAGCTTTTACATCGCTATTCTGGTTTTCAGTCTTTAACAGAGCTGCAAGCATCGGTGTTAGAACTTGTTAAGCAATACGGCTCTATTAAAGTGGGCAAGTTACTTAACTTTTTAAAAGTAACTGCCGGTGAGCTACTTGCTACTGTGCTACGCTTATTATCACTAGGGCAGTTATTTGCCGACTTAACTACAAATGAAATATCAATAGAAACAGCAATTTGGTCTAACAATGTTTAATGACGGTTTGTTTGATGATGAGTTTAACCAGCCATTACCAAAAGTAGAAACCAAACTACCTCAAAATTACGCCAAAGATTTACAAGCCCTTCCTGAAAAAATTAAAAATACAACATTTGCTAAGCTTAAATATATTCAATGGCTTGAGGCTAATATTCAAGGTGGTTGGACACAAAAAAACCTTGAGCCTTTATTGAAAGTAATGCCTGAAGTTGAGGGAGAAAAAAAGCCCAGCTGGAGAACAGCAGCACGATGGTATAGCGCTTATACAAATGCAGATAAAAATATCATGGCGCTAATACCAAACCATCAAAAAAAGGGTAACAGGGAGCGCGATACAGCCACCGATAAGTTTTTCGAAAAAGCACTTGAGCGTTACTTAGTAAAAGAAAAGCCATCAGTGGCTTCTGCTTATAAGTATTATGCAGATTTAGTTATTATTGAGAACGACAGTGTTGTGGGCAGTGTTTTAAAGCCTTTAACATACAAAGCGTTTAAAAACAGAATAGATAACTTACCACAATACGAAGTAATGATCGCTCGTTATGGTAAGCGCCTTGCTGATATTGCTTTTAATAAAGTAGAAGGGCATACACGGCCTACCCGAGTACTCGAAAAAGTTGAAATTGACCATACACCCCTTGATCTTATTTTATTGGATGATGAGCTACATATCCCGCTTGGTCGGCCAACACTCACCATGTTAGTCGATGTGTATAGCCATTGTATTGTTGGCTTCTACTTTAGCTTCAGCGAGCCTAGCTATGATGCAGTAAGGCGAGCAATGCTAAATGCGATGAAACCTAAAAATGAAGTGGCGGAGCTATATCCTGATACGGTAAATGAGTGGAAGTGTGCTGGCAAGATTGAAACACTCGTTGAGGATCAGGCTCCGAAGGTTCTGATCCATACTCCTTAATTTAATATATAAACTATATAGTTCATATTTTCTTCTGAATTATTTCAAGATAAGTTCACGCTTCTAGAGTAATTTCTCTAACGAAGTTTTTATCTAGCACTGTGCATAACGTAGAACCAGACTATAACGTTAAGCTGAAAATCCAGCATAATTGCTCAATCAACACGAATGACGGAATTCCGAATGAGCGATAACACGCTGTTTCAGAGTTTTATTTCACCGTCATTCTGGCTGTCAGCAACGTCATAGCAGCAATCAATAGGAGAATTGCGCTCGAAAGGAAGGTACTTTCGTATCCGCTGACATCATATAAAATTCCTCCTACCGTAGAGCCAAGTGCAATAGATAACTGAACCACTGCGACCATTAACCCTCCTCCTGCTTCGGCACTATTTGGGAATGTTTTAGGCACCCAAGCCCACCACCCAACAGGCGCAGATGTGGCAACAAACCCCCAGATAGCTAACAGTGCAATAACTAAACCTTCCAGATGTCCCCACATAACTAAGGAAATTGAGATAGCGGCCATTATCAGTGGAATCGTCACTAAGGTTGTGTAGAACCCGTGTTTGAGGGGGTTATTAATAATTGTCGTACCGATAAATCCAGTCACGCCCATGATCATCAGAGTCATTGATAACGTAGTGGGATCAGTGTGGGTAACATTTTCAAGGTACGGTCTGATGTAGGTGTAGAGGCTGAACTGCCCCATAAAGAAAATGCCTACTGCAATCATTCCGACAACGACGACTGGGCGTCGAAAAAGATAAAAAATAGAGAACACACTTCTTAAATTCATCGTGCGTTTTTCAACTGGCATCGAGGGTAAGCTCAACCACTGCCAGACCAATGCAATGATTGAAACCGGGATTAATGCTAAGAAAGCCCCACGCCAGCCAATGAGTGTGCCTAAATACGCACCTAAAGGAGCTGCAATCACCATTGCAAGTGCGTTACCACTATTAAAAATAGCTAACGCACGAGAGACTTTATTTTCTGGAACGAGTCTCATCGCAGTTGCCGCAGACATTGACCAAAATCCACCAATCACAGCTCCAATAATCGCTCGGCCCACCATGTAGATGGTATAATTAGGTGCAATGCCAATAATGGCACCCGATAGCCCCATCATTCCGGTCAGAACCAAAAGTAATGTCTTACGATTGACATTGCCCGCCAGTGTTGAAATAAATAAACTAGTCACCACAGCAAATGCACCGGAGATGGCGATCCCTTGACCAGCCATACCCTCAGTAACGTCTAAAGAACTCGATATTAGAGTCAATAGGCTTACTGGCATAAATTCAGAAGCAACTAGTGCAAACACGCAAAGTGTCATGGAAAAAATACCACTCCAGTAAGCCGGTTCAGTTTTGTTTTGTCTCTGTTCTAAATTAAGTTCTGAGTCCACTCGTTCAACTTTAGAATTCATAAAATCTTTATACCTATCTAAACTTCGGTAAAAATGGCAATGGAATATCTAGCCATCTTTCCATATATTAATTACTTGTGGCTTGTCTACTTTGGGTACGCCAATATTTCATAGCGTAATGCGTCACAACGGCAAGAAGTGAGATGACCGTTAGCCAATGACCAAAAAAAGGGGTAACAGACGTTTTGAAGTTCCATACATCAAGGCTGTAGTTAAACGTAAGTTTCGTCCATATGCCTAATGCCACGATATAAGCTACAGCAATGCGAAGAGCTATTTTCCTGTATATATTCTTCACCAAAGATCGGCTCAATCCCATGATTTTCGGCCAGTGAGTTCCTAAATGGACATCTACAATTACCTTTACCCAATAAGCAGAAAACCGAACACTGCTTTAGAAATCACAATACTCGTTATCAACAGAATGAGCATATTGACAAACAAAGCGGCATGAAGAAGTACCGTCACGATGCGGCGCTTGTCCTACCGACCTTTGAGTAAACCATTAAACCAGGATATATGAGTCTTTTAGTTATCTTATGCATCGTTAACCAGCCCAGTTATTAAGCTAAGCTTTTCTGGAAAAACGCCGTCAACTTATCAAATGGAATTTTGTCCATTTGATCATAGAGATCGACGTGATCTGCGTCAGGAATAATCATCAGCTCAGCATTATTAGGAGACAACTTGTGTACATCTTCTGAATAATAACGAGAGTGTGCATTATCACCTGCAATCAATAGCACTGGTCGCGGTGCGATCATTTCTATGTTGGCGTACATAGGGAAGCTAAAGAATGACATTGGTGTCGTGGCAGTCCAAGCTGATGCAGAATTAATACCTCGTGGGTGGAAACCACGCTTGGTACGGTAGTAGTCAAAGAAAATGGCAAGTACCGGGTTTGGGTTCGCAGATAAGGTATCCGGCAGAACACGTTCCCCAGTGACAATATTTCCATTGTCATCGAACGGAACCTCATGGTAACCCAAACCATAACTGCCACGATCGACATCGGCCCAACGTTGCTGACCAAGATAATCCATAACTTTATGGCGTTCTTCCATTGTATAACTGTCTTTGTAGCTACGACTCATGCTACGAGACATGTCGTACATTGAAGCGGTTGCGACTGCTTTAATGCGTGGGTCGCTCGTTGCTGCGGTCAGTGCCATACCACTGTAGCCACAAATACCAATAACACCAATTCTCTCACGGTCGACATTAGGTAAAGAGCCAAGAAAGTCCACAGAAGCACTGAAATCTTCGGTATTGATATCAGGAGAAGCAACATTACGTGGTTCACCACTACTTTCTCCCGTATAAGACGGATCAAAAGCGAGCGTAATAAACCCTCTTTCTGCCATTGTTTGGGCATAAAGTCCAGATGATTGCTCTTTAACGGCACCAAACGGGCCACTCACAGCTAACGCCGCATGTTTTCCTGTGATATTTATTGGTACATACAGGTCTGCAACCAGAGTTATACCATAGCGGGTTTTATAGCTGACTTTTTTATGCTCCACTTTGTCACTTTTATCGAAGGTCTTATCCCATTCAGTTGAGAGTGTCAGTGTTGGAGCTCCATTGCTTGCAGCAAACACAGAGCCCGAAGTTGATAGAGCGCCTAATGCGGTAGCGTATGCGCCAGATTTTTTCAAAAAGGCGCGTCGAGACGGCTCAACATTTGATAACACCTGTTCTTGTTCAGCATGTTTAGTACTATCTATTAAAGCCATAAGTATGTCCCCTGTATCATCATGTCTTGATTGAATAGCTGATTATTAATTTAAATATTGACACAGATTAAGTAACATGATTAGTAGCATGTAATTTGATGAACTTGTGAGAAAAACTCAATAATGAATTTTACAAAAATTGACGACATACAAGCTTTTCTTGCCGTGGCTGAAGATGAAAGCTTTACCAAGGCAGCTGCAAAAATTGGTATTACCCCATCAGCATTAAGTCATAGAATGAAAAGTCTAGAGGAAAGGCTGGGACTAAGGTTACTAACTAGAACGACTAGGAACGTATCACCTACAGAAGCGGGAGAACGATTAATTACCTCTTTGTCACCCCTTTTTGAGATGATAAATCAGGAGGTGGAAGCTCTGGGAGAGCTAAGAGATAAACCATCTGGCACGATTCGTATTTCGTGTACAGATGATCAAATTGAACTCTGTTTAAGACCTAAACTGGCTCAATTCTTGGAGAATTTTCCTGACGTAACTATTGAACTATACGTCGATTATGGATTTACCAATGTTGTTACCGATAGGTTTGATGCGGGTATTCGTTTAGGTGAATCAATCAATCAAGATATGATAGCGCTTCCCGTAGGTCCCGATATACGCCTCGTTGTGGTTGGATCTCCCAATTATTTCAATCAACACGGAGAGCCTAAAACACCTTACGAGTTACCTGAGCATTCGTGCATTGATATTCGACATCGGCCAGAAGGATCTGTGTATGCATGGGAGTTTGAAAAAGATGGTAAAGAGTTTACTGTTAAGGGTAAGGGGCACATTGTATTTAACAGCATTATACATGTCCTGAATGCAGCCGTTGATGGTATTGGTCTCGGATTTGTTCCTGAAGAACTGGCAAGACCTTATCTGAATGATGGTAGATTAAAATCAATATTAACTGATTGGACACCGTATTTTCCTGGATTTCACCTTTATTACCCCAACAGAAGACAGTCATCACCTGCATTTTTAGCTTTTGTTGAGGCATTTAAACACAAGAGAAACCCGTAAAAAACTACTCTTTACTGGAATATATAATGGTAAGTTTTGACTAGAAACCTGCTGCTTGATTACATGCTCGGAGATAAATTAAATTCTCAAGTCAGTAAATATACTTGACGCCCTTAAACGCAAACCTCAGAAATGTAAATAGGTAATTTATTAAGCTTCAACCAATGGTTGGGCGACGCTGTCGTTAACATTTAACCATAGTTGTCTCACTGCACAAATATCGTTAAGCTATAGGCCCGTTCCTTGCTCGAAACAACGCCTTGGAGCATTTGCATTGACTCGTTTTGGGGCAGAAACAAGTTGATAATGAATGACTGCTCATGGCACTGAGCCGAACTTCGGCAAAGAGCGATTAGCGGACGTTGGACATAACTTTTGCGCAAGTCCGCTTCAGACAAGGGGCGAACGTTCTACGCCCAAAGCAGCGACAGCGTTAGCTGTCCGACTGACTTTGTTTGTTAGCCTCGAATTGCTTCAATGCCTCCGCTGCAGGCCTGAAGTAGGCGTTTATATAAGATTGCAATTGGTAACCACTAATCTTCCCCTCAAATAACTGCCTTTTTTCTTTTAAACGGAGTCAAGCTTTCAGAGAGTTAATTGTTTTAATATTCTCACTTCGTTTCGATGTATAGGGCGGTATAGAGTATGTACCCACAACATGTGCTACTAAATCACTCACCCCCTCAGAGTACAGAGAAACCTCCCCAACCACGAGAGTACGGCCGACTTTTATCAGAGAACATTCCGCAATGATTCGCTCATTTGCCGATGGCTTACGTAAGAAGTTGATGTTAAGGCTAGTTGTTACTGCCAATGGCACGATGCCAA
>Ga0207889_1000101_pt1 | contig 49533 bp, 41 predicted proteins | sample LinPmetageLP47_FD_184058 | JGI IMG/M metagenome (GOLD analysis project Ga0207889, IMG submission 184058) | Marine viral communities from the Pacific Ocean - LP-47 (SPAdes) | ecosystem: Environmental > Aquatic > Marine > Oceanic | place: Pacific Ocean | collected 2011-06-12 | reverse complement strand
ACTAATTTAATCATGCCTGTTCCTTGTTTATCCAATCGTTCTTGGTCGAAAGATCGGATCTCGGAACAGGCATTTAGTTCAATTTTCTTAAACGAGATTCAGGTTAAATAACGAAGTTTTTGCTTTGTTATCGATCCAGTTGCCTCATCTCAAAAATAAAACAAATTGATATAAAAAAGCCCTAGATAGGCTATCTAGGGCTTCTCATTAAAACATTAATTGTGTAACGACTTAATTGCGCTTAAATCGACGACTTATTAATGCAAGCAACCCTAACGAGCTAAACCACAGTCCTGTACTACCACCAGAGCTTTCTGTTGTTGGTGAAGTCGTTGATTCAACATTGCGAACAATAACAGATACAGACTCAGTAATAGTGTGCTCACCGTCGGCTACCGATACTTCGAATGAAAGCGTTTCATCATCCGACACTTCAGGTGCATCGAAGGTGAGCGTTGTACCTTCAACCTGTGCAATATTCACTTGTGTACCTGAAGTTTGTTTCCACTCAACCGTTAACTCATCGTTATCTGCATCTGAGTAAGTTGCTACTACCTCTACGGTAGCCCCTTCGTTAACTTCAGTAGGTGCTTCAATAGATAATTCCGGTGTACTGTTGTCATTGAGTAATGTAACTTCAACAAGCGAGTTTGTGGTTAACTCACCATCTGACACGCTAAGTACAAAAGTAAGCTGTGACTCTTCACTTACATAAGGTGCCTGTATATTGATAGCGTCTGTTGATTCACCAGTAATAACTACCTCAGTACCGGCGCTTTGCACCCACGAATATGTGAGCATATCGCTGTCGATATCGCTAGCTTGTGCAGTAATAGTTGTACTCTTGCCTTCTGAGACTTGACTACTTGCCATTGGCGTTATGGTAGGTGCATCGTTTACCGGCAGCACATCTAGGTTGACAAGGGTCTCTTCTGAAAACAATTCACCATCACTAACTACATAGGTAAAGCTATCCATACCATAGTAGTTGCTGTCTGGGATGTACGTAAGTACACCGTTGTTTGATTCTACTGTACCAAATGACGGTTGGGTAAAGCTTTCGACACGTAAGGTATCCCCGTTATCGTCAGTATCATTAGCTATAACATCAAGTACTGTGTTTATGTCCTCATCTACTGTAATATCATCACTAACACCAACTGGTGCAACATTTTTAGAGAATGGGTTTGCTACCACTGCATGGTTATTGGCAAGCTTGTTGTCAGGCAATTTTACATCAGTTATAGTGAGATAAATTTCATTACCAATATTGCTAAACTGTGTCTGATCAATATTGCAACTTACGTCTAGTGTAGTGCCTGACGTTAAGTTACCAATAAGCGAACTACTCACTAAATTAGCATCATTAACTGAACCGAAGTAACAATTCAAGCGCGACGAGTAGGCAGTGAAGTCACTGCTATTTTCAATGGTAGCCGCCACTTTAATTGGTTCGCCACTTACCTCAGTTTCTGAGGTCACTACTACTGTTCCATTAGCAAAGCCTAAATCTGCGAAACCAGATACAAATGAGCCGGTTGGTGAGCCGTAAACGTTACCTACGAAGTCACTGCGCAGATCACTTTCTAGTGCAGCGGCTATGCTAATTGCGTAATTATCACCATTGGTTAGATTTTCAAGTTTGAAGTTATCAAGCGAGCCTGAAACAGCTATTACCGTCGAGGTATTGCGCGTTTCGTTGACTACTTTAATGTAATAAGAATCAACATCTACGGTATTACTTTTATCCCAGCTTATCGTAGCGTCACCATTGTTAAAATTGGCGGTCAGACTGGTAGGTGCCTCTGGCGCAATGGTGTTTTCAACAGAGAGTGTGCTTGAAGAGGTTGTTTCGATGGTCATGTTGTCATATCTAACCACACCTACAACGAAAAATTTATCGCTATTTATACCCTTAGGTAGCTCAACTGATACGGTATTGTTACCAGGCGAGACTGTAACTTCATCAAGAGTCAGCTCTATGGTTTCATCTTTATCTCTTAGTTGGATTTCAGCAATAGCAGGCCCGTCGACATTTGAAACTTCAAGTTCAAAGGTTAAGGTATCACCCGTATTTAAGTTAGCAGGTATATTGCTTAAGCTTGCCTGAGGCGGTGTTTTCGGAATGACCATACTGGTATCTAGTGATGTTAAATCTGTATTATTAACAACACGCAAGGTGTAGTCGCCCGCAGTTGGTGCTTGTAAACCTATTACGGTTTGGTTATCCCCATTAGTATAGGCAAATTTAGATAACGTATCGTTAGCTGAATCTCCTAGGGTAATCATCATGTCAGAAGCTTTAAGTGTTTCTCCTGTTGGTAAGATTAACTCAATTTCAGGTAGGCCAGAGTCTGTCACTGCGCCAAAAAGTACTGCATTTTCACCTGCTGGGATTGTGAAAGCAAGCTCTTTGCTAGCTACTCCGTTGGCAGAAATATTGGCAACAGGGATAGAAACGCCTGATTTTTTGATCAGGTTAAAGTCAACATCTTGAGGGTTCGAGAAGTCAACTCGCACACCTAAGTTGATTGACCCTAATTTTACCATTGATTGGAAATACGCTGTGAGGTCGTTATTGTTAGTATGATCAGTTCTAAATAATAACTCGGCATTTTTACCGGCTAAACGCGTTCCGCCTACGAAAGGGATTTTACGTGGAAGCTGTACGTTTAAATCGGTTTTTGATCTAAGTTGAGTGAACTTTTTACCTGACTGTGCATTTAATAATGCTTCACCTGTAATAATATCTGCTAGGTTAATATCACCTGTAAGGTTTGCTCCGTACTGGCCTGATCCAAGTAGACCGGCAGTTAGTTTTGTGGATGCTAGGGGGAAACGTTCAAATAAACTTAGATTTCCTGAAGCTTCCCAAGTTTTCCCCATATTACTGAGGGTTACCCCAAGCGAGCCACTTAATAAATCAGCGCCCATTTTATTGCCAGCTGCGGCCATGCCACCTACGGAGTCAGAGAAGTACCCAGAAATACTCCCCCCTAAGGAAGCATTTGGTGCTCTATTCCATTTCATCGACGAACTTTTATGCGCAACAACGAAGCCCGTAGTCCCAAGCGGAATTTTTTTAGCTGTGGCAAATGAAGTACGCTTATAATTTTTATAGTTGAATTCGAAAGAATTGATGCTAACTGGGTTTAACCCTACACCTACATCTAGGTTATATTGGCTTTGATTCCAATTAGCTGCGCCCTTCAACTTAATCGCAGGCGAGAAAAAGTCTAACGAGAGAGTGTCTAACTCTACGGATAACCCACTGCTGCCAAATTTTCCTACCTTGCGATTGGGGTTACTGCCTAGTAAGTCTTTCATGACGAAGTTCATTTCTAAACTAGACTCCCCACTATTTTGCGACAATACAACGTCGCCTAGTGAAAACGGATTTCTTGTCTGTTCTAGGGGGAGCGCATAGTTATTCATCAAGGGTAAGGTCATTGATGTATCGACTTTAATTTGCGACGGCTCAAGGGTGATTTTTCTGCCACTAAGTAAAATGCCATTAAGCGAATAATCAAAAACATTTATTGGTGTTAGTTCCGGCGAGCTTAGGTTAGCATCTATCGAAAATGACATAGTACCTAGCGGAATATCTTTTGCTGTAAAATAGCTTACCAGCATATCAAGTGCCGTAAGTCGACCTATGCCGATAGCTTCAATTTCGTTGGTAACAGTATCGATAGTGACTGCGCCAGAAAATGCTAATACAGGGACATCGCCAGTGGTTCCTATGTGTACATTACCGCTGGCAAGCACGTCCGTATTGCTATTTGAGCTATTAAAGTCATCGGCGCATATCATTACGTTGGCGTAGTCGTTACAACTACCTGGAACCTCGTCGGTACCCACTGTAATTTGGTAGGGAGTTTCAGGGCTGCCACGAAACACCTCACTGCCAAAATCATCTTCTGCAACAAGGTAATATTCAATACCCTGACGGGTGACTTCAGTGCCTGGTATAGTCGCGCTGAAACTCGCTTGCGGTATATTAAATGCCTGAGTCACTTCGGTATAAAGCGGAGAACCTATTTGACGATAAAATAATGAAACAGACGCAACTTCATTGGTAGCATCTTCAGCGCTAGCTTCAATGGCAATATCATCCCATTCATCAGCTACGTCTACAGGCGTATGCTGAAATTCTGGCGGAATATTAGGTAGTACAGTAACAATGTATGGGCTTGTCTGAGGATCTGCTGCGGGCAGTGTTTTTACACCAATATCAGTTACAGCAGAGATATAGAAGTTTACAGCGCCCTGTAGGACTGTTGTTTCTGGTATTTCTGCATACCATGAACCGTCTGACGCTTGGCTCATACCTACTAGGTTATAACCAGATTCACTGTCGTGACGATAGCCTAAGTTTATTTCAGAAATTGCTACTTCTGAGCCAGCTACTACACGAATAGGAAGTGGTTTATCAGGGAGTTGGCCACTGGACAATAGCATCTGAGTAGCAGCAGTAAGCTCAAGCGATACGGGTAGTTTAGGCGTATATTTAAACTCAAATTCGCCCTCTACAGGTAAAGCATTATGATCACTAGCAGTAATACTAAAGTTAATAACGCGTTCTTCATTATCTAGATTAGAGTTATCAGTTTCATATTGCGTTTGGTAACGTGAAGATAGATCTGTACCTATTTCGCTTAATATAGACGAAAAATCAGATCGTACATCAAAGACTCGGCCAGACGTTGCTGCAGCTATTCTATCAAACTCATCGTGTCCTGCAGTTAGACCGTAAAAAAGAATATTATTATCTTGAAGACTTTGTGTAGCTTGCGATTCTGAAATAAAGCCTGAGTCATTGTTTTCATCAGTTACTAGAACAATAACTTTTTGTGTTGAAGGGCGCCATAAAATGTTGTTTGCCGCTAAGTGCATTGCATCAAATGCACGTTCGGTTCCACCGTCAAATTGCATTTGATCGATATAACTTTGAAAGACCAAGGGGTCCGATGTGAGGCTTCCATTATCAAGAAGTGTTCCTTGCGGAGAACTAAAGCTGCTAGACCCTCCTCTGCCGCCATAGGGGACTAAACCAATACGATAGTCAAAGTTTTCATCGGATAAGCCTTGAACAAAACTTAAAATATTTGCTCGAACGCTTGCTGCCTCATCATTTAAACTGCCAGAGTCATCGTGTACAAATACGATATCAACTATTTTACGGCTTGAGTTGGGATCTGGCTGAACGAATCTTGAGATAGTTTCATATCTGCCGTCTTCTCTAATTTCTATGTTAGAGGGTAGAAGAAGCGGCAAGTTCTCAGCACTGCCATCAAACGCTTTTCCATTATATGCTAAATCTGATGTAATACTTACTAGTGGAAATGCACCGATATCGACAACAAAATTACTTAGCCAATCATTGCTTGATACTGCAGAGTTAGAGGTAGATTGTATAGTTGAATAAAAGGAAGCTTCAGCGGGGGTTGACAACATACGTCTCGTGTTAGACAAAGAGACATTCTCTTCAGAGAGCTTCACAACCTCACTTGTTGATAAATTGATTGCTTCTAATGTTATATTGTAAAGTTTATTATGTTTTGCTGGTATTGAAAATTTATTTGACGATTGCCATTTTGTCGTGATGACCTTTGTTGAGTTTGAAGTGGTGTATTTTAGCCTAAACTCAAACTTTTCGTACGACTGAGACTTGTAAGCAGTTACTGCTAAGTTATTTTTTTGAGATTCAATTGAGATATCAACCACATTTGCTAAAGCAAAACTTGGTATTAAGCTTGAAGCGAGGGCGGTTGAAACAGCAAAACTAATTTTGTTCTTCATCATATTTTCCATTGTATATGTTTTTAAACCACCAAGGAAAATTAATCAGAAGACGTAAGTATCTCCACAAAAAAACTGCTCTCCTTAGCATATTTACAAAACCTTAACGTAGCAAAGTTTGAATATCAAGGTATTTTGGGAGGGTATTATTAATAATATACAGTTTTTCCACTGTAGTTGATGAAGTGTTTTGTTATCAAAGGTGCCTGGAGGCCTTTGATACATACTATATAAGTGATTTCACCGATGAACTCATGTTTCTCATGTGATTTTTTTGAGATGTTGTTTACGCCTTAAAGGTGAGAAATCACTAAATGACAAAGTTGTTAATAAATTCATTATATCTGTTGTAAGATTATTAGTTAAAAGGTTAGCTTTAGAGTTAAAATATAGTTTATTAAGTAACCCCTTAAATATGAACCTAGTCTAATATCCCCTACATAATTATAGGATAGTTCGCAAGTTTTTGTTCAATTTTTGAGTGTTTTATCTTTTGCTAAATACGCTGTTATTAGCATCGTTAATTATAAAATTTCCATAGTGTTGCTTAACATTTAGATATATTATCTGTTACTTTACATTATTTGGAATCTTTAGTTTCAATGGTGTTAGTGCGAATTAATGTTATAAAAAAGCTTCTAAATTGCTAAAAAATATGGATGCGCTCGAAGTAACGAGCGTAAAACTGAAAAATTGTGTCAGCGTATTTGAGCAAATTAAAAGTTATTCTAATTAGGAAAACCCATGCGTTTATTGTTAGTAATTATGAGTATGTTATTGCTGGTAACTCCGTTTGTAAAAGCAGCCAAAGAGCAAACCGTTGTGATGATTTCAATTGATGGTTTGCGTTGGGATTATATTGAAAAGCACGGTGCACCCAATTTAAAAGCAATGGCTGAGCAAGGAGTTAGGGCGCAAAAAATGCAGCCTGTGTACCCTACTAAAACGTTTCCAAATCATATTTCGGTGATTACTGGTTTACTGCCTGTTAACCACGGTATTGTTGACAATAAATTTTGTGACAAAGCGCGCAATAGTGAATGCTACAGCATGGGAAAAGGCCAAAAAGACAGTACTTGGGTGCGTGGTACTCCATTTTGGAATTTAGTAAAAATGCATGGGCTGAAATCGGCGGTGTATTTTTGGCCTGAGTCGGATGCGCGCTTTAATGGTATGACGCCTGATTACTATTTTCATTATTCTAAACAAGGTGATTACCAAGACAGAATTGACCAAATTGTACAATGGTTAAGTTTGCCTCAAGCGCAGCGCCCACGCTTTGTAGCCAGTTACTTTTCGCTGGTTGATAGTATGGGGCATGAGTTTGGCCCAGATGCAGTACAAACACGTGACGCTGTTCATAAGTTAGACGCCTTAATGGGGCAATTACGTACTCGCTTGAGCAAATTATCTCAGGATATAAACTTAGTAATTGTTTCTGATCATGGCATGGCACAGGTTGATCCTGAGCAAAGCATTATTGTTAGCAGTTTACCTAAAGATGATAATTTTATTATTGTAAATACCGGTCCTCGTTTACTTATTTATACTAAAAGCGATGCTAAAAATGCAGATATTGACGCGTATAAAGCACGCTTACAAAAAGCGGCTAAGGGGCGTTATAGTGTTTTAAGTAGCGAGCAGCTTGAAGGCTACCATTATAATAGTGGGAGCCGAGTGGGTGATATTGTGGTGCAAACCAATGCGCCTGCGGTATTTAGTAACGGTACTAAAGCGCCTTATTTAGGTACACATGGCTATGCTTATAGTGATGATATGGCTGCCACCTTTATAGCTGCAGGTCCTGCGTTTAAACAAGGGATGAGTATTGAGCTGGTGAATAATTTAGATATTTACCCTGTGCTTGCCAAGGTAATGGGGCTAACGCTAATGAGTAAAGTGGATAGCGATGGCAAAACGTTAATGCCTGCTATTAAATAAAAAATAGCAGTGCATTAATTAGCTGCGCACTTTTAGGCTTTTAACTTACTCAATTTGTTAATGACTAATAGTGCTGCTAAATCCGTTTTCATCACTTTGCAGGCTAAGTGTAAAGTGGTGGCGATCGCAAATAGCTTTTACAGTGGCAAGGCCTAATCCAAAGCCGTCTTTTTGCCTTGCAAGGTCGCTTCTGTAAAAGCGTTTGGTTAACTGGCTTAGTTGTTGTTTATTTACCCCTTTACCGTTATCGCTAATTTTTATACTGCCTTTAGAAAGCGTTATTGTAATTTTAGCGTGGTTACCAGCATATTTAATGGCGTTTTGTAGCAAGTTATAACATGCTTGAAACAGTAAGTTTTTGTCTCCTTCAAAAATAAGCTCGTGGTTTTTATGCAGAATTATGTGCTGCTGGTTTTGCTCTGCTGTGGGTTCAAGAATATCTATTATGTCGCTCATTAGAGTAAAGCCATTAACGGGCTCTAATTTTAGTGGAAATTGCCCATGTTCTAAACGTGTTAGCTTTAGCATGGCATCAAAGGTATGTAATACGCTTTCTAGTTGCTCTATTGCTATGCCTAGGCTTGGTTGCTTAATGGCTTCATTTTCTAAATGTAAACGCAAGCGGGTTAGCGGGGTTTTTAAATCGTGGGCAATGTTGTCGGTAATCCCTTGTACTAAAGCAAAGTTTTCTTCAATGCTTTGCAGCATGGTATTGATATGCTTGGCTAAAGTAACAAATTCATCACCTTTTTGTTTATGCACTACTCGCGCCGATAAATCGCCTTTTTGTACTTTCTCGGCCACGTTATTAAAATAATTTACGCGGCGTAAATGTCGTCTAGCAAATATATAACCAAACACACATGTGAGTACTAAGCTAAGTAAACACGCCCATGTAGCAATGGTTTTAAACTCTGTAATTAAGCGACTTAAATGCTCAGTAGCTGTAGCAATAACTACTTTGCCGTGTTTTGTTTTTACTATGCCTGTGGTTAATAAACGTATTTGGCCGCGCTGCGTATCGAGTACTGGAAACTCAACGGTTTTTGGAAGTTTAGGTATATCGTTTGGAAAAAAGCTCAACCCTTGGCTTTGAGTTTCGTCGTTTTGCCAAAAAATTAAAATATCGCCTTCGTTTCTAAAAATATTAAGTTGCTTAAAAAACGAGGCTTTATCAAATTTATTAGCTAGCCCCTCTATACGCACTTGCTCGGCGTTTAACCGCCTTTCTACTTGGCGTGTTTGCTCTCCAAGTAATAACTGGTAAATAAGCACAATACATAAAACCAATACCACAGAGGTAATGGTTGCAAAGGCGAGGGTTAAGCGCCAAACCGAGCTTACCCGTGGGTTAAATTGCCACCATAATGAATGTTTGTTATTCATTGGCGTGCGCTTTTTGTAAGCGATAGCCTACACCTCGTATAGTTTCAATGTTTACATGGGCGTTATGCTGTAAAAGTTTTTTACGAAGCCTAGCAATATGTACATCAATTACGTTGGTGCCTGGGTCAAAATGGTATTCCCACACTGATTCAAACAATAAGGTACGAGTAACTAATTTACTTTGATGCTCTAGCAAAAAGTGTAATATCTTAAACTCTTTTGGTTGTAAGTTTAGCGGTTTTCCGTTTATTTGAGCTTTGTAGTGGCGAAAATCTAGGCTTACGTTTTCAAATTCTACGGTGGTTGTTTTTTGCGTGGATTGCGAAGGGCGTTTTATGAGTTTTTCTACTCTTATTGCAAGCTCAGAAAACGCAAAAGGTTTGGTAAGGTAATCATCTCCACCGGCTTTTAAACCTTCAACTCTTTCATCTACTTTATCAAGTGCTGAAAGTATAAGTACGGGAGTATTTTTACCGGTTGCTCTAAGTGCTGCTAGTACTTGTAGTCCATCGAGTTTTGGTAACATACGGTCAAGTATTATTATGTCGTGTTCTTCGCAGGTAGCCATAAGCAATGCTTGTTGGCCGTCGGCTGCAGTATCTACAGTGTAGCCTTGTTCGTTAAATGCTTTATATAAAAAATCGCGATTTTGTTTATCATCTTCGACTAAAAGCAGCTTCATTAATTACCCCATTGCAGCAGAGGTAAGTTTTTACCTGTGGCTAAATCAATGGCTTTTTTGTGTCTGCCTTTTTCTGTAATAAATGTAGCAACTAGGTAGGTTATGCCAATATCTTGCTCTAATTGCGACTCTAATAAGTAATATGGTGGGGCTGGGCTTATTGATTTTACCAGTTGATGCATGCGGTAGTTTTTTTGCTTCATTAACTTGGCTGCGGCTACTTCGTCTTCTTCGTCAAGTTCTGGCTGTTCGTATTCTTGTTCAATTACTTTACCTTGCGCGTTAACGATTAACTCAATAAAGCGTTTATTTTGCTCATCAAATAAAGTCACTTCGTAAACTGTAATGCCTTTTTCAAACTCAAGTTCAAATTCCACAATTACACCTTGATTGGCATACTTAGTTTCTATTTTATTTAAAATACTTTGAGCCGAAGGATCTTTAGCTGTATTGAGCTTATTAAATATGGCAGGGTTATTTGCTTGGCAAAATGCGCTAACAAAAAGGGTCGCGCTTAATAAAATATATTTCATATATAGGCTCTTGTGGCTTGAACGTTATTTTAATGCAAATTAGTTTATCAAATAAACTTAAGGACATGTTTAACTTTAGTAGGGCATGTTACCGCGAAAGGTAAACAGGCCCTTTGCAAAGTCAAATATAACTTATTGTATTTAATCGTCTAGTACGCAGGCTCTTACTTGGTTAGTGTTTACCCACTGGCACTCAAGTTCTACGTATTGGTTTATAAATTGCGATAGAGAGCTATCTTCACTTATGTAGCCCCATATTTCAGCTTGGTTATTTGTATTTAATGTAACATTGCCTTTTAAGTCTAGGGTGCTGGTGCTTTCTTCAATTTCGGCCTCAATAACAAGAGCTTGGCTGTTGTTGTAAGTGCCTTCAAGCTCTAACCATTGCCCGTTTAGAGTTTGTGCAGTTAAGCCATCTTCGTAACGTGTTTGATTAGTAAGCGTAAAGTTATTGCCATTTATAGTAGCGATGTTGTCGCTAACCGACACCTGCCCTGATACTGAAAACGTATAATTTGTTACGGTAGGATCTGTGTTACTACTGTCAAATTCAATATTTGTGGCTAACAATTGGTTGTTATTTTGTTGCCACTGAGCGTCTACTTCAACCCGTTGGCCGGTGATTAAATTAGTGGCTGTGCCATCTTCAAATTGAGTTTGATCATTAATAGCAACTTGCCATTTTGAGTTGATAGTTATTAGTGTTTCATCGTTATTTACAAAGGTGATTACGCCTTCAAGCTCTGTTTGCGTGTTATCATTAAAATTAAGGTTTTGCTCGGCATCTACCTCTGTTGCAATAATATGCCCTTCATTTAAAACACCTTCTACCTCTACAAACTGGCCGTTATTTAACGCACCTTCTACCTCCGCTTGTTGGTAGTTAATGAGTAGGTCACCTAAATTAAAAGAGCCAGATTGAGTGTTTAAATTACTTATATTTCCTAGTAATTCAAGTTCTTCTTGGCTGTTACTAATTACTGCTTGGTAAGTCACTGCAATGCTATTAGTTGAGTCGTTGTATCCGCTTACTTCAAGTAATTCACCTTGGCTAAAGTTCGTGTTTTGAGCATTATTTAAAGTAATGCCTGCAATGCTTAGGGTATCGCCATCAATATACACTGGGCCTTTTAATAGCGGATCGTATTCTATTTCAGTTGCTTGCGAGCCGTTGGTTTCTACTTCAATGTACATACCTACTTTTATGTCTGAAAGGCTGGCGTTTTTGCCATCTAGCTCTACCTCGGCAGAGCTTGCAGGCACTGTGTGGCTGTTTATGGTAATTGCATTACTTGTGACTTCAGATACTTGGCCAATAATAACGCTTGGAAAGTTATTAACCTCAGAAATGACATTGGTTTTATTACTTGATGAGCTGCTGCCACATGCACACAACGCAAGTGAAATTGCAGATAAAGAAATGAGTCTAACAGTACTTTTAATTAGTGAATTATTCATAGCTTACTCCTAGTTATTAATATGGAGTAAGTGTACCTATTACCAAATATTGTAAAGGTGGACGTAACATTAAATTTTGTTAATGTTTAAACTAAATAAAAAAGAGCGCAAATGCGCTCTAAGGGGAAACAATTAAAAAGTGGGCTGTAGGCTCACTTTAGTTACTATTTGCGTTACTTATTTAAAGTTAGCAATACTTGTTTTTGTATCGGTTACAGTACGAATAGCATATGCTTGGTTAGTCACACCAAATGGAATGCCGTTTACGCTCCAATTTGGGTTTGAGAAATAATCGTACTGCGTTGCACTACCAAACACATGTGGGTAGGCCATAATACTGGCAAATTCATTTTGTACACCGTGGCCCATGCCATCAACATATACGCCACCGCTTGTATCGCCTTGCTTACGAGAATGCGCTAAACCTTGGTTATGACCTAGTTCATGTATGAACGTTGTTGCTCCACAATCAACGGCTGTTATTGAATACATACGGTTGCTCATTGAGCTGTATAAATTGCCATTCGTACCTTGACCAACCCATGCCAGTCCACAAGAGATTAAACCGCTGCCTGCACTTTGGCCTGTGCCTAATACGGCTACCATGTCGGCTTTCCAATCATTGCGTAAGCCATCTACATAGCTGCTATTTGTCACGGCGTTAAGCCAATCTTCTGAAGGGGTGATTGCATGGTTGCCTAAGTTTTGAGAACCGACTAACCGCAGTGTTATATCAACGCCATTTTGGCTATATACTTGATTACTAAAGCAATAAGCTGATTAATTTTAGTATTAATGTTACTGGTAGCGGCAGCTGATTGGTCGGTATATAAAATACCAATATCAATTGTTTCTGCTGACACTGTGCTTGCGGCACATAATGCCGATGCAATAGCGGCTGTTGATATTATTTTTTTCATAGTCGTATTTCCTTTCTTTGTAATTGCAGTGTTACTGCTGAGTCATCTTGGTTTAGGTTAAAAATTAAATTGAGGGTGATTCTTCATCACTGGGCGCAAACGGATCTCCACCGTCAGTATTTTTTGGTGCGGGTTCACCTACTTGGTGTTCTATATGGTTTTTATATAAGTCGCGTTTTGCTGCAATCCAGCCATATTGGCCTTTGCTTTCAAAAACATAATTGCCACTTGGGGCAGTAAATTGACCATACACCGCGTCATTACCAACGGTTAATATAGTGGTATGCAATGCTCCATTAGCGCCAATCACTTGACCAACAATGCTTTTATCACCGTTACTGGCATTGGTAACATTCGTTATGTCAGCGCTGTAGGTTTCTGCGGTTTGCGGTATAGCGAGGTCAAAATTATCCCCTGCTTTAAGGGTTTTAAGCGCTGCTAGATCAAATTCTATATAGGCTTCATTTTGTAAATCGGTAGGCAGTACTTTTGCCGCTTTAAGTATTTCTTTGGCCTTGGTTGAAGGTTTATTGATTGCGTCAAATGAGTTTTCAATAACGGCTAACTTTGCTTCTGAGGGGGCGGTTTTTATAGGGGCTTTACTCATATCGATTGGTAATGGCTTACGTGTTTGTTTTGCAAATTCAGAATCAACAGGAACGATATCAATAGCAATGGGCGCTTCTACCTCATCGACTTTTTTCTGATTATTAAGCAGCGTATATATGGCAAATACAGACAAAGGAATAGCGATAATTAAAACAATGTAACGTTTCATCTGTTTCTCTTTTAGGGTAATTGGTGAGCTAATTGTTAAGTTTTATATTGAAAATAGGATGAGATTAAATTTAAATTGTAACCATAAAGTGTTAACGGGTGTTTTTATAACTCATTGTAAGTATTTGCTTTACCTTTTTTAGGTATTTGTTTTTGATTCCATAAGTGTGGTTTTTTGTAGTAATGACGCACCCTGTGGCATGTTTTTAGGTACGCATGTGTTTTTTAAATTGCAATGATTTTGAAAGACAAAACTGACCAATAATTTTTTAGTAACGTGATCATTTTTCATTATTAATTATTCAAAATTGCAAAGTATAAATAGGCAAAGTATGTTGTAGCATTAGGGTTTCTTAATGAGGGAATTATGGCAGGGACTGATCAGTTACTTAGTCGCACTATGGCGGGACTTGTTGCCGTTATTATTGGTTTTTCAAGTTCAATAGCATTGATTTACCAAGTGGTGATCACTTTAGGTGGCACACCTGAACTAGTGGCAAGCTGGATATTAATGCTGGGCTTGGTAATGGGCAGTACCTCTATTGTGTTGTCGTTTTATTATAAAGTGCCTATTTTAATTACATGGTCTACCACTGGGGCTGCATTACTAATTTCAAGCGCGCAAGGCTATAGCCTACATGAAGCGATAGGTGCATTTATGCTCTCAGCCTTATTGGTGCTGGTGTCGGGAATAACGGGGTGGTTTGAAAAAATCATGAACCGTATTCCCAGTGAACTGGCTTGTGCCATGTTAGCGGGGGTATTAGTCACATTTGGCATTGATGTGTTTAACTTTATGAACGATATGCCATTAGTTATTGGTTTAATGGTGGTGGTGTACTTTATTGGTAAGCGCTTTTTTGCCCGTTTTGCGATGCTAAGTGTGTTGCTAGCGGGTATATTTTTAGCGTGGTATATGGGCAATATCGATATCAGTACCGTGCATTGGCAAGCCAGTAGTTTTACTTATATTTTACCAAGCTTTAGTTTGCAGGCATTTGTAAGTATAAGTATTCCTTTATATATAGTCACTATGACCTCACAAAACTTACCCGGTTTCGCTATTTTGAAAGCGCATAATTATAAGGCGCCTATATCATCGTCATTAACTGTGACCGGGTTAATAAATTGTGTGACGGCTCCCTTTGGTACCTACTCTATTAATCTAGCAGCCATAACAGCGGCTATTTGTATGAGCGAAGAGGCCGATAAAGACCCTGATAAGCGTTATTGGGCAAGTATTGCTGGTGGCGTGTTTTACATAATTATGGCGTTATGTGCGGCTATGTTAGTGGCAATTGTGGCAAGCCTGCCACAGGCCTTAGTATTGGCGCTGGCGGGTATTGCTTTGTTTGGCACTATTGCCAATAGTTTGCAGCAGTCTTTGCATAGTGCTGAATATACTGAAGCGGCCATTATTACTTTTTTAGTCACGGCCTCAGATTTAACTTTATGGTCGGTGGGCTCTACCTGTTGGGGAATAATTGCCGGAGCAATTACATTAATAGTGACACGTAAGCGCTAGGTTTAGGGAAGCTATTAGGTGCGGGGTTCGGGTGTCGAGCAACGGGTTTGGCACTGTGCGCGCGAGGTAAAATCCCACCTACCGTCACCATCGCGCTTGGCTAGTCTCTGCCTGAAACCTGATCCCTAACACCTGCTCTTTGCTGCCTTTAAAGCATTGGCTTTAACACATCAAACATGGCGTCGATGTGATCGTCACGATCATTTAGGGCTGCAATGTATCGGTATTTTTCGCCGCCAGCTTCTTCAAAAATTTCTCGGTTTTCACCTTCTAATTCTTCAAGTGTTTCAAGGCAGTCGGCGCTAAATGCAGGGCTGATAATTGCGATATCTTTAACTCCTTCGCTAGGTAAGCTCTCAAGAGTTGCATCTGTGTATGGTTTTAACCATTCAGCTTTACCAAAGCGACTTTGAAAAGTAGTGATCACTTTATCTTTGTCTAGCCCTAGTTTTTCAACCACTAAACGCGTGGTTTGTTGGCATAGGCAGTAATATGGGTCGCCATTATCTAAAAACTGTTTAGGCATACCGTGGTATGAAAACACCATTTTTTGTGGCATTCCGTTTTTTTCTAAATCTTCGCTAATGCTGTTAGCGAGTGACTCTAGGTAGGTTGGGTTTTTGTGATACCCATTTACAAAGTGCAGCTCTGGCACCCAGCGCCATTTTTTTAATACATTGGCAACCGCATCAAATGTGGAGCCTGTGGTTGGGCTTGAATACTGCGGGTAAAGTGGCAGCACAATAATACGGGTTAAACCTTTGTCTCTAAGTTCTTCAAGGCCCGCTTCGATTGATGGATTACCGTAGCGCATCGCCATAACTACTTCGGTATTAGTGTAGCCATGGTGTTTTAATAAGGCATTTAATTTAAGGCTTTGCTGGCGTGTAATGTGAGTAAGCGGCGAGCCATTTTCGGTCCATATACTTTTATATAATTTAGCTGAGCGTTTTGGGCGAATACGCAAAATGATGCCATGGAGAATTATCATCCACACTATACGTGGTATTTCTACAATACGCGGATCTGACAAAAACTCACGTAAGTAAACACGTAACGCGCTTGCTGTGGGGGCATCGGGGCTACCTAAGTTGGTTAATAAAATACCTGTTTTTTGGTTAAAACGCCCGTCGTGGGGATTATCGGTAACGGCAGAAAATCGCGACACTGTGTGCTCCTTCAAGCAATATATTTGAAAGTAACTATTATGGCTTAGTATAACGAATAAAAGAGCATTTTAGATCAATCATTTAGCCGTTTTAACCATAATTCTAAACGGAGTCGGCTTTTTGGCTTCGAGTTGCTGTAGTTTCACAATCGATTTTGAATTGAAAACATGCCCTTTAGGTAAAAGCATAATACCTGTATGGCTGTGCAGTGAGTTTGCCAGTGTCATACTCTCTTCAAGTTCTTGAGCACAAATTACTTTAATCGAGCCAATAAACGTGTCTGAGGCCATAAGCTGTACATGACTTGCCTCAAGCGATTTTACTATTTTTGGATGATATAAGCTGCCACTACCAAGCTTAATATTATTAAGCTTGGTAGTGGCGCATTTTTGTAGTTAATAATGGGTCGCTTTGCTCATAATGCTCCCAGTAATCGCGAGCAACGCTGAGCACCATAGCCCCAATGTGAATATCGTTTTTAGCAAGCCCTTTGGGTATTCCTTGGCCGTTGTAGCGTTCGAATTGATGATAAATTGCATAAAAGATCATCATAAGTACGTTTTATCACTAGTTTGGTTTAAAAAACGTACAACCACGTTGTTTTTAGTTCTTATAAATATAACTTTATATTTAACATTGTATTAACTTGTGGTGGGGTGGTATTAAATCGCTACTTTGATTGTATTTTAAGCTCTTAAAGGTGTTATTTTCCTGTTTTTTAAGTTGTTTGCATTTTTATGCTAATTTTATCAATTTTTTTGTTTCTTTTTGTTTGTGTATGTTGCTAGGATGTTAGCAAGGGGGTATGCGAATATACCCCACACACATTATAAGAATACACAAAACAGGGTCATCATTATGTCAACATATCGTTTAAACACCTTGGCTGTAGCGGTTGCTTTTGCCTTCAGTGCGCCAAGTATGGTTAATGCACAAGAAGCGTCAGCTAAAGCTGAAAAAAATATCGAACAAATATCTGTGTTAGGATCGCGAGTTTCAAACCGAACTGCCACTGAGTCGTCATCACCTATTGATTTAATTGACGCAGATGATTTAAACAAAGGCGGCTTTACCGAGCTTGGGCAGAGTTTACAGGCAACGGCGCCGTCATTTAACTTCTCACGAACACAGGTTTCTGATGGTTCTGATTTATTTCGCCCTGCTACATTACGCGGCTTACAACCAGATCAAACCTTGGTTTTAGTCAACGGTAAGCGCCGTCATAATCAATCTATTTTTGGTTTAACAAGTACTGTGGGCGGCGGCTCTGCGGGTACTGACATGAATGCGATCCCGCTTATTGCTTTAAAAGGGGTTGAGGTGTTGCGTGATGGTGCGGCGGCGCAGTATGGCTCAGATGCAATTGCAGGGGTTATCAACTTATCACTTAATAACTCAACAGATTTAACCACCGGGTACGTACAATATGGCGAAACGGCAGAAGGTGATGGAGAAACAATTTCTGCGGGTTTAAATCGTGGTTTTGAATTAGGTAATGAAGGCGGTTTTATTAATTTATCGCTTGAGTACCGCGATGCAGATAAAACTAACCGCGCAGAGCGAGATACGGGTGGGTCACTTAATGTTGCACCAGGTACTTTATCGGACGAAGTACGTTGGGGACAAGGTAATGCAGAGAGTGAATTCACTTCGGTATTTTACAATATGGCGTTGCCAATGGGTGAGGGGGAGCTTTACTCATTTGGTGGTTACTCTGAGCGCACGGCACTAGGCAACGGCTTTTACCGTAATTTTAATGAAGCGTCTAAAAACGTAACGCAAGTATACAGCGACGGCTTTTTACCGCAAATCGACAATGAAGCACAAGATATTTCGGTAGCTGTTGGTTTTAAAGGTGAAATTAACCCTGATTGGACCTACGATGTTTCTGCTGTTTACGGTGAAAACCAATACGATTTTACCTCACGAAATACTTTAAATGCGTCATACGCGGCGGAGTATTTATTTAATAATCCGGGTGCAAGCGATGCCGATATAGCCGCGAATGCTGGCCCAACAGAGGGTTATTCGGGTGGATTTAGATTTGATCAAACAACGTTTAATGCAGATATAAACGGAATTATTGATATTGGTCGCAGTGAGCCTGTTTATGTTTCAATTGGCGCTGAATACCGTAAAGAAAACTATGAAATTGTACCAGGTGAGGTGGCATCATACGCATGTGGAGCAGCCAACACGGATACCTCATATCCATCGGTGAACGATCCGAGTCAATTTGCACAATGTGGCTTTCAAGCTTATAACGGCCTTCGTCCTGAAGCTTCAAACAAAAGCGATCGTGATAGTTACGCAGTATATGTAGATGCAGAAACCATGTTAAGCGATGCATGGAATGTGAGCGGTGCCCTTCGCTATGAAGATTTTTCGAATGCGGGTGACGACATCATAGGTAAAGTAGCAACACGTTATGAATTTAATGATGACTTTGCAGTACGTGGTGCGTTATCAACGGGCTTTAGAGCGCCATCATTACAGCAAAGTGGTTACACTGCGTTTACCACTAACTTAGGGTCTGACGGCACGTTAAGTCAGTCGTTTACAGCGACAACGGGCTCTGCATTTCCTGCAGCTTTAGGCGTTGATACTTTAAAGCTTGAAACATCAATTAACTACAGTGCTGGTTTTGTTTACGATGTGACCAGTGATTTATCATTAACGGTGGATTTTTACCGTGTAGAAATTGAAGACCGTATTACATTAGGCAGCTTGTTATCGGCTGATGATGTGGCGTTTAGTCCTGAGGCGGTTGCTGCTCTGCAAGCAACGGGAGCAGTGCAAGCGAATTACTTTTCAAACTCAGTGAATTCAACCACTCAAGGTGTGGACATTATTGCGTCATACCGCACTGATTTATATGACGGTAATTTTTCTGCTACGTTTGCGGGTAACTTAAATGAAACCAAAATCGATAGTGTGAATGCAGCACCTGGTATTCCAAAAAGTGTAGCGCTTGATGACATTCAAAGTAGCTTTTTAACCGACGGACAACCGGGTGAACGTGCAACGCTTACCTTTGATTATGAGCGTGATGCCTACAGCGCAATGATCCGCTTTAATTACTTTGGCGAAACTGATGTGAAGTACTTTGGTAATGACCATATTGAGCTTGCAACAGATGGCTCGTTTAAAGCGACGAGTACCGTAGAGACTGCAGTACTCGTAGATTTAAACGTAAGCTATGAAATTAATGAGATGTTTTCGTTATCGGTTGGAGCAGACAACGTATTTGATGAAACACCGGATGAGCTAGGTGATGATGAAGTACTAAATGCTATCTCAAATGGGGCATTTAAATACCCGTTACGTGCTGTACCATACGGTTTTGATGGCCGTAGTTACTATGCAAAACTAAGCTTTAGTTTTTAATTTTTAATTTTTAGGTTAAGTTAAACCAGCAAATGCGCCGTTTTAAACGGCGCTTTTTTATGCTTGAAAAAATTGAAAAAGACATTAAAAATGGTTGCATGCTTGAAAATTAAGCATACAATCGCCATCAATATCAGTGTGGGATATGTATCCCTCTCATTTTACTAATAGGAAAAAATAAATGGCTAAAAAAGGCAAAGCAAAAGCGGTTAATAAATCCGCAGTAGACACCGGTCGAGGAGTGATAAAGCACAACGCATTGGCGGCACTGGTAACCTCTAAAGTATTTAAACCGCAAGTGGTTAAAGCCAAAAAAGGCAAAGGCTCGTTTAAACGCAGTAACAAACATGCAGGACAAGAGTCCTATTTAATCGCGGCATAAATAGCACCGATCAAATAGGGCTTTTGACTTACCGAAATAAGGCAGGCTACGAGCGACGAGCTACGGGTTTCGAGTCACGAGCAGCGAACACAACCTAGCACCTTTAGCCTTCTCTTTCCGCGCAGCGTCTCATAACCTCTATGTGAAAATTTTACTAAAACCTATTTGACCACAGAGAAGCGAATGAGAAGAAAGTAAACAGGCAACAGGTTTCGAGTGACGAGTAGCGAGCTTGTGCAAACAACCTAGTATCTAGTCATACTATTCCTAAAACCTAAAACCTAAAACCTAAAACCTAAAACCTAAAACCTAAAACCTAAAACCTAAAACCTAAAACCTAAAACCTAAAACCCAGAACCCAGAACCTAAAACCCAGAACCTAAAACCCAGAACCTGCACTTTTAGCGCAGCGCCTCCCGCAGCTCGTAGCCCGCTATTAAAACCTGAAGGACGCGGTAGGTTTTAAACCTATCGCGCCTTTTTATTATTTAACTAGCATCCAGATACCGGCTGCTATCATAAATAGGTTTTCGGTTAGTGAAATAAAGCCAAGCGGTACATTGCTGTCGCCGCCAACACAGGCGCATTTTAGTGCTCGCTTGTCTATGTATACAGCTTTAATAACAGAGACTGCGCCAATACTACCTATAAATAGGGAGACAGGGGCAACCATATAAGCGGGTAGTGCTGCAATCATACCTATACCTACAAAGACTTCTAAAAATGGATATACGTAAGCGTAAGGGATAAACGAGTTTGAGAAGCTGGTTAAATCTTGCAGCTTTTGTATGGCTAGTACGGCCATTGTTAATGCTACAAAAAGTTCAAGCGTATACACGCTTAGCCCTGCACCACTTAACGAAAAGGCTAAACTTAGCAACAAGGTAACCGCAAAAATCGCTATAACAGGGGTATAGGTTGTACCTTGCTGACCGACAGGCGGTTTATTAAAGAAACTTCTAAGTTCGTCGTAGCCACCGATGCGCTTATCATCTATAAACGTTTGTGGTGTTGTTTCTACGTCGTGTTGTTGTTTAAACGCATCGGTTTGCGCTCTTGAGGTGAGTAAGTGATCGTCTACTTCAAAGCCTTGACGTTCAAGCAAATCTTTAGATTTTAAACCAAATGGGCAAATATGTTCATCGGTTGCCATTCTATACAATTGGGCTGACTTGGCCATAATTTACTCCTGTATATTTATACCAATTTGCAATAATACTTAATTAAGTGAATCGGTATTAGAGAGTTGAACTGAGTTATGTAACCTTGAAAGGTCAACAGGCCCTAAGTGTAAAATTTACACTAAAAGTCGTTTATTTGTTAATAAGCTCAGTAATACAGAAGATTCATTCAAAAAGTAGGCCGTTTTTAATACAACACTGCGCTGAACGTTTGTTACAGCGCAGAAGTAAATTATATGGTTAACCTAATAAAAGCTAACTAGGACGTGCGGTAGAGTCTCTTACGACGAGCTCAGGAGTGTATAGTTTTATAATATCGCGGTCATTGCTATTACGAATTTGTGCTATTAACAAGCTGGCCGCATCTTCGGCAATTTTATTATTAGGCTGATGAGCGGTGGTGAGTTTTGGCCAGGTTTGACGCGAGAATGGACTATCCTCAAACCCTGTTATAGAAAGTTCACTGGGTATATCAATGTTCATTAATCTGGCTGCAAATAACGCACCAGCGGCTATTTCATCTAAGTATTAATATAAGCGATGATGCAGCGGCCATTAAGGTCACACTTAATACAGTAACTAAAAATGATTAATTTGAAGGCAGCTATAAGTTAGCGATTAAAGCTGATGAAATTGTGATTAATGCCGCTGATGAAGCGGGCATTTTTTATGCTTTGCAAAGTTTAGCGAGCTTATATCAGGTTAACAGTAATATATTACCTGTGGGAGAAGTTATTGATGCGCCGCATTACCAGTTTAGAGGTGTGTTGGTTAAACAAATGCTGCTGGCACATGCCAAGTATGGCACAACTGCCATGTTGCCGACTTTAATTACTGACACGGTTGAAGTGATGCACCAAGCAGCCGATGTCATTGCTGATGCTATTGCTTTGCAGACTCCCGGTATTATTGGTATTCACTTTGAAGGCCCGCACTTATCTGTTGCAAAAAAAGGCGCTCATAGTGCTGATTATATTCGCCCTATTTCCGAACAAGAATGGCAGGTATTATCTCGCCAAGATTTAGGTAAAGTGGTGGTAACAGTTGCACCTGAAAATGTTCTGCCAAGTGATATCGCTAAAATGCGTGAGGTAGGCATACACGTTTGTTTAGGTCATACCAATGCAAGCTTTGCTCAAGCTCAGCGCGCGGTTGATGCTGGCGCAACCGGATTTACGCATTTATATAATGCTATGTCGCCATTACAGGGGCGTGAGCCAGGTGTTGTAGGCTGTGCATTATTAAACGATGACACCTATTGCGGCCTAATTGTTGATGGGCATCATGTTGATTACGCTGCATGTCAGCTTGCGTTAAAAGCAAAGCCAATGGGTCGTGTTTTTTTAGTCACTGATGCGATGCCACCAGTGGGTACGAATGACACCGAATTTGCTTTTTTTGACCGTACCGTCACCTTAGATAATGGTAAGCTCACCTCTACCACGGGTGAACTGGCAGGATCTGCGCTTGATATGGCAACCGCAGTAAGAAATACAGTAACCCATTTAAAGCAGCCATTAGCGCAAGCGCTTAATATGGCAAGTTTATATCCTGCTCAGTATTTACAGTTATTTTTTATACTGGGTTTTGCTACTTGGCTAAATGGCTCATTAATGCCGTATTTAAGTCAAATTTAACAGTTAACTCCGTTTCAAGGGTCGTTAATTTTATTTTCCTTTTATATTGCCGTCACCTTTACTGCGCTTCCCTCGGCCGTGTTAATTAAAAAGTTGGCTATAAGAACGGGATGGCGCTTGGCATGGGGTGTATGATGTTAGCGGGTTTACTGTTTATCCCTGCTGCTATGTCACAGTTTTTTCCTCTGTTTTTATTAGCCCAGTTAGTGATGGGGGCAGGTCAAACTCTATTACAAACTGCGGTTAACCCGTATGTAGTGCGTTTAGGGCCAGAAGAATCGGCGGCTGTACGTATTAGTATTATGGGGATTTTAAATAAAGGCGCAGGAGTTATCTCGCCGATGGTATTTACCGCCTTAATTTTAAGTAACTTTACCGGTACGGTAGGTACAGAGCTTAGCCAACAGCAAGTTGATGATATGGCAAATGGCCTTATTTTACCTTACTTAGGCATGGCGCTATTCATTGGTGTATTAGCTTTTGCGGTTAAAAAGTCGCCGCTACCTGAACTTATCAATGATGAAGTTGACGCAATAAACGATAAGGGTGAAATTCGTGAAACACTCTCTCATCCAAACTTAGTGTTAGGTGCTATTGCTATCTTTTTATATGTTGCGGTAGAGGTTATTGCAGGCGATACCATAGGTACTTTTGCACTATCGCTGGGAGTCGAAAAATATGGGGTAATGACCTCATACACTATGATGTTTATGGTGTTTGGTTATATTTTAGGTATTTTACTTATCCCTAAATTTATTTCTCAGCAGAGCGCTTTAACCGCATCGGCTGTATTAGGGATTGTTATTATATTATGTATTTTACAGCTCGATGCACAGTCGTTTGTTATTGCCAATGCGTTATTGGTGCCTTTAGGCGGCGCTAATTTGCCTGATGTTTTACTGCTGATTGCCTTTTTAGGCTTAGCAAATGCCATTGTTTGGCCTGCGGTGTTCCCACTAGCATTATCAGGGTTGGGTAAACTTACTAGTACTGGTTCTGCGCTTTTAGTTATGGGGATTGCCGGAGGTGCATTTGGTCCCGTTTTATGGGGGCTACTGAGTGGCTTTACCTCGTTACAAACAGGCTACTCGGTGTTGTTACCTTGTTATCTATTCATATTATTTTATGCCGTGAAAGGCCATAAAATGAAAAAGCAATAACCTCCACCAGCTATCCCTAGCTCAGTGCACTTTGCAGTATAAAGTGCACTGATTATTTGGGCTATTTATCAGCTTAATCGCGTTACTTTAAGTTTTATCCTACCGGCATTTGCACCATAAAAACGACTTAAATCATTAGCAAATGGGCAAAACTCTCCCGATTTTTTAATGGTTATTTCAACGCCTTCGGCAATTTCAAATGCATGGTCATCGCTTTGACCAATCGTGCCGATTAAACTAAACCATTGCGCTGTAGCTAAACGTCTAAATGGCTCAAGTAATGTCATGGGGATTTCTTTAACGCCGAGTTGCACGTTATCGCGATGCCACCCAGAAGGAGAGCACTTTATACCATCGTCATACCAATATTGATTAGGATAAGGAGTAAAGCGATAGGTCGCACCTTGGGCAAGCATTAAGCCGGTGGCGTTGTAGGCTTCACTGGCATATACCATCACATCTTGGCTTTGGTTTATGCTAAGTAAACTCATATTTTGGTTGGCTAGCATTATATGGGCACTGAGTCCCATAAAGTTTAACGTGCTGTCGTCGCTGTAAATCATTTTATAATGTAAGTTTTTTAACGATTCGGGACGATAGCTGGTTAGTTTATTAATTCGCTGTGCAACACTGTGATGTATTAATGGGGCGACGTGGCTGATTTCATCGTCAATTAATACACAGCACTGCCTATCAACAAGTTTAAAAAATGGGTTTAACCAAAAGTAATTTTGCTGATGACTTAACGCCAGTGGATCGGGAATAACAGTCACATCGTCTTGGGCAACCAAGTTACTCTCAGGTAAAAGGTTTTCGTAATCGATGTCATGACTGGTTAGCAATGAAACTGACAGTGGCTGAGCAATGAGCCACTCAAGTGCATAACGCAAGCAAATATCGGCAAGTCCATCGCGATAGTAGCCGCCTCCCACATCGGAATGGGCTCCTGCAAACCACAGCTCGGTAATGTTAGCTTGCTGGTTCATTAACGTCGGTTCAAAGGCGCGACGTTTTTCATCAAGCGCTACACAGTGCAGCGCCTCAGAGACATTACTGGCAATGGTGTGATTTTCAAAAATAACATGCTCTGCACCCCAAGTGGCTTTACTCACCTTTGACATGCCAATCGAGGCCACTGTATCAAACACACATAAATACACCTTTTCATGTATGAGTGGCTCTAAGCACTTTGCAAATCGCCGTGCTAATGCAGCGCCTCTGCTAAAGCCGGTAAGTAGGAGGGTATCGCCGCTTTGGTAATACTGTTTAAAATCATTAATAGCTTGATTTAAAATGCTGGCTACATCGTCTGAACGTGGGGCGAGTGCTTGATTTAAAATTCGTTTTAAACGACTGCCTTTAGTGCCTATGCCTTGGTAATAAAAACTTAACTGTTTGGAAAATGGGGTGGTGGGAGAATCATCAAGTTTACCACCGAGCAATAAGTGTAGTTTTAAAATATTAGAAATACTGGCGTCTTCTTTAAAATGCTCTGTACTAAACTGATCTGCGTCTCGGGGTTCACTGCCGGTACCGTCAAAATTAAAAATAAGCGTTTTATCCGACATAGCCTGTTTCCTTAAAATTTTTGTGTACTTTATATAGCTAATATTAAAAATTAAAGACAGTGGTAACTTAAATTACCACTGTCTTTAATTTTGGCTAGTGCAGCTTCATTTTAGGACGCACAACACGCAGCACTTTTTCGCTGATCCACAAAGCAAAGGTTTTGGCACTGCCATGAATAGCGCGCTGATGCATTCTATATAATGAAATATACATAAAGCGGGCAATTTTACCTTCAATAAAAAAGCTATTACTGGTTAGGTTACCCATTAAGCTGCCTACTGTGCTGTAGCGCGATAAATTAACCAGTGAGCCATGGTCGTTATACTCGAATTTTTTAAGGGGCTGCTCACGTAATGTGGCGATTAAGTTTTTTTCAACGCATTGTGCCATTTGATGTGCCGATTGTGCGCGTGGCGGCACTTGCGTACCATCATCTTGGGTAAACGCGCAGCAATCACCGAGCACATATATTTGTGGGTCAAGGTTGCTTTGTAAGTACTCGTTTACTTTTATTTGGTTATTACGAGTCAGCTCAAAAATACCCAGCTCTTTAATAAAGTCAGGTGCTTTTACGCCCGCCGCCCATACCATAATATCCGCGTTTATTTGCTCATCATCATTGGTGATAAAGCCATGTTCGGTTGCTTGTTTAACTTGGGTATTTTCCCGAACGGTGACGCCTAATCTTAATAACTCACGCTTGGCTGAACTGGCAATTCGCTCAGACAGCGCCGGAAGAATCCTGGGGCCCGCTTCAATCAGATGAATATGTAAACGCTTAGCCGACATATTGGTTAAACCGTATATTTTTAGTAAATCAGAAACATGATACAGCTCAGCCGAGAGCTCAACCCCAGTTGCTCCACCGCCAACAATGGCGATGTTTAATGAGTGTAATGGGTCATCGTCTTGATGAAGGCGAGTAAAGTTATCCAGCAGCGCGTGTTGAAAGCGCTCTGCTTGTTGATTTGAATCTAGGTAAAAACAATGCTCTTTAATGCCTGGCGTATTAAAGTCGTTACTCACACTGCCAATAGCAATAACTAAATGATCATAGTGAACGGTGCGTTTAGGTAAAATTTGATGCCCTAACTCGTCATATAGAGGGCTTAAGGTAATGGTTTTATTGTTGTTATCGAGGTTGCAAAAGGTACCAAGTTGAAAGTTATAGTGGTGTTTGGCAGCATGCGCGGAGTAAACAACCCCATCTAAATCGGCATCAATAGAGCCAGTTGCAACCTCGTGCAATAACGGTTTCCATATATGAGTGCGATTTTTATCGATGAGTAATATATTTGCGTGTTGTTTCTTTCCTAGTTTGTGCCCTAATTGAGTTGCTAGCTCCAGCCCACCAGCGCCACCGCCGATGATGACGATTTTTGGTATGGTTATATCCATGACTATGCCCTTAAAAATAATATACCGAAGCAATTTCTGTACGTTGATTTTTAAAATGACTTGGGTATCAAAAAATTATTTTGGCAAAGCACGTTTTTATGGGGCTATAGTGTGCGCCTAATTAAAGGATATGTCAGCAATAAATCACGTCATTTGATGTATACTGATATGCAAATATTTCATCTACTGCGCATTTACAGCATTTATGGGCACCGACATAAAAAGGACGCTTTTATGAGTACCTCGCTAGTTCAGTCTCTTGAGCAACATTTTGGTTTTAATCAGTTTAGAGCAGGGCAACAACAAACCATAGAGCAGCTGCTAAATGGCCAATCATCACTGGCAATATTTCCTACAGGATCGGGTAAGTCGTTGTGCTATCAACTCACCGCGTTACATTTACCGCATTTAACGCTGGTGGTATCGCCGTTATTGGCCTTGATGAAAGATCAAATTAGCTTTTTAAATAGCAAAGGCATCTATGCCGCCAGCCTCGACTCAAGCCAAGACCAAATGCAAAGTAGCACTGTAATGAACGACGTACGAAGTGGTAAAGTTAAAGTGTTAATGGTGTCGGTTGAGCGCTTTAAAAACGAACGCTTTAGGGAGTTTATAAGTCAAGTGGCGCTTTCTATGTTGGTTGTTGACGAAGCGCATTGTATATCTGAATGGGGGCATAACTTTAGACCCGATTACTTAAAACTACCTCGTTACCGTGAAGAGCTAAATATTCCGTTAGTGCTACTATTAACCGCTACCGCCACTAAAAAAGTAAAACGCGATATGGCCGAGCGCTTTGCTATTGAGCCACAATGTATTGTGCAAACGGGGTTTTATCGCGCTAACCTCGATTTAAGCGTGCTAAGTGTAAAAACGGCTGATAAAAACACTGAGCTTACAAACATAGTGCGTGCGCAAAATGGCCCAGGTATTGTGTATGTAACGCTTCAGCAAAGTGCCGAGCAAGTGGCTAATACGCTAAGTGTGCAAGGTATTCAGGCGGTTGCGTATCATGCAGGGCTTGAAGATACACTACGCTGGCAAATTCAAGATGATTTTATGGCGGGTAAAATTAACGTTGTTGTGGCAACAATAGCCTTTGGTATGGGGGTTGATAAATCAGACATACGCTTTGTAATTCACTACGATTTACCTAAATCAATAGAAAACTACAGCCAAGAAATTGGCCGCGCAGGGCGTGACGGCAACCCATCAAATTGTTATACCCTGGCTAATTTAGATGGCTTAAATACAGTAGAAAACTTTATTTACGGCGATACTCCAGAGCTCAGCGGTATTGAATATGTTATTAACGATATTCGCCAAGCTCAACAGCAATGGGAAATGCAAGAATATAGCCTTTCAAGCGAGAGTAATATTCGCCAACTTGCCCTTAAAACCTTGCTGGTACAGCTTGAAATGCAAGGTGCAATAACCCCGCAGTATGCTTATTATGCCGATTTTAAGTATAAATTTTTGGTTGATAAAAATGAGTTACTTAGCCAGTTTGATGAGCAGCGCCAAGCTTTTTTAACGCAAATATTTAGTCATACCGACTTTAAAAAAATATGGGGCACACTTAATTTTGACTCCCTAACGCAAGCCGCGCAGGTTGACCGTAAACGTGTGGTAGCCGCGCTTGACTATTTGGCTGAAAAAAACCTTATCACGCTTGAAACCAAACGTATTACTCACGTGTACAAAGTGCATAGCGAGATGATTAATAATCCTGCACTTGCCCAGCAGTTACACGATTATTTTACCGATAAAGAGCAAGCGGAAATAAAACGGATTGCTGCTTTAGTACGCTTTTTTGAGCTGCAAAGTTGCTTAAGCTATAACTTGGCGCGCTATTTTGACGACCAAAATGCGCCAGCGCAATGCGGGCATTGCAGTGTATGCCGTGGTAATGCTGTAAAACTTGAGTATTCAATAGAGCCTGCTCACATTGCCGATGACGTTGTTTTTCAAAAAGTGGATGAGCTTTTAGCGCATATGGCAACAAAAGGCATTCACAGTGTAGGTATTGAAACCCAGTGCCGCTTTTTAGCGGGCATGAGTGTGCCATTATTTGCACGTAATAAAGTGCGCCAACTGAGTGGTTTTGCGCTTTGCGAGCAGATGCGTTACAGCGATATAAAAGCAAAACTACTAGCGCGTTAAATTAGTTACTGTATCCTAGTGGCTTATTCAAAAAAGTAAGTCACTATGCCTAATACTGTTATTCCAAGTAAAACTATTCCCTCTACACCTGAGCCCGTAACCTGCGCTAATTGCCAGGCATGTTGCTGCCAATTAGAAGTGCGCATAGTGACCGACACGGGCGTGCCTTTTCAGTACATTGATTACGACAAATGGGGCAGCGAAGTAATGAAACGCGCAGACGACGGCTGGTGCCAAGCACTTGATAGAAATACCCTCATGTGTACTATTTACGAAAACCGCCCACTTACGTGTCGCGAGTTCGAAATGGCCTCAAATGAGTGTATTACAGAGCGCGAAATAGCCGGTATTTAAAAATACGGACTAACTAATAAACCCGCATTTGTGTTTTTAACCAATAGAGAGTTGTGCGCTTGGGTATCTTAGTTTTTTACTTCGTGGACTTGCTAAAAAGTAGGCGAGAGTGAGCGGGCCTATTCTGCCCATGAACATTAAAAACATAATAATAAACTCTCCCAGTGGTGATAGCGAGGATGTTAAACCACGTGAAAGCCCTACCGTCCCCAGTGTCGATACCGCTTCAAAAGCAACATCTAAAAAAGGCGCATCTTCGACGACTAGTAAGGTAAAAATAGCTAACCAAGTGACTCCTGCTGAAATAATGGTTAAAGCTAATGCTTTATACACAGATTCTTTGTCTATTTCTCGGCGTAACACAGTGACGCCTTTGTCACGTCTTAGGTAGCTATAGGTTGCTAAAATTAAAACGATAAACGTAACGACTTTAATGCCACTTGCGGTACTTAAAGAGCCGCCACCAATAAACATAAGCATCATAGTTAAAGCGGTGCTGGCATTTTTTAATTCTTCAATAGCAATGGTGTTGAATCCCGCAGTACGGGGAGTGACAGCTTGAAACCAAGCAGCTAACCATTTACCTACTTCAGACAGTGGTTGCAGTGTTTTTGGATTATCGTATTCAATCGTGTAAATAAGCAATAATGCAATAACGTTAATAATAACTGTGCTGATCAACATTAATTTACTGTAGGGACTGAGCTTTGCCCAACGCTTTGATTTATATAAATCCATTAATACGGTAAAGCCAAGGCCACCAATAATAAACAAACCGGTAATAGTTAAATTCACAACGGGGTCTTCAACATACTGCATTAAGCTGTTAGGACTCAATGCAAACCCTGCATTGTTAAAAGCGCTAATGGTATAAAAAAGAGCATGAAAAAAGCTTTTTTGTAAACCCATTTCAGGTAGCCAATACAGCGTTAAAATAACAACGCTGATGGATTCTACGATTAGTGCAAACAGCAAAACAGACTTAGCGGTATTGACCAACGTAGATGTATCTGTTTGATTAAAAGCAGCTTTGGTGACTGTTTTTTGAATAAAGCCAACTTTATTACCCAGCGCCATTAAAGTTACAACCGCAAAGGTCATTAAACCCAGACCACCCAGTTGAATTAATAACGCAATAACGCCTTGTCCAAAAGGGGTAAACACTGAACCGGTATCCACTACATCCAGTCCAGTTACAGTCACCGCAGAGGTTGCCGTAAACGCACTTTGTATCCATGAAATAGGCTCATAGGTTGCAAAAGGCAGTTTTAATGCCAATGCCCCTAGCGTTATTAATATTAAAAAACTGCAACATAAAATAAGAGGCGGAGCCGCATTGATTTTTTTATGCCCACTGACTTTGCGCTCAATAGGCGTTTTGAGAGGGTGCCATAAAACCATGATTATAAGAGCCTTGGAGCTAGATAGTTTAATTCGACTCGGCTACCTGATAGCAGTAAGGTGTCGTGGGTATGTAATTCAAAGTCGTCTCAAGTTTGACAAACGTTTGCTTGGCGCGCTTTACCAATAGAGGGTCTACAGTGCCTTTTATTGCTCTGAGTAGGTGCCCTAGTTTTGTTTTATGTAGGTGAGCTTTTATACTTACTTCAACAACGTATAAGCCATTGCCTAATGGAATATAGTCGTTCACTATCGGGTAATTAAGCGCTTGTGCAACGCGCACCCCCATTTCTTCCTCAGGGTGAAGGTACATTTACATTAACAATTAACAACGAGACACAGATGGCGTACGCAAAATTGATCTGGGAAAAAGACAATGACTAAAATCTTAATATTGGAAGACTCTCCCCCTTTACAAAGCTTTTTAAAAACCTTGTTGCAAGCCAGTGGTTACGAGCTAAGTATTTGTGATAAAGGCTTAGATGGTTTTGCACGTTTAAGTGAGCAAAGTTATGATCTTGTGTTATTAGACTTAGGCTTGTTAGATATGGACGGTCAAGACTGGCTGATTGAGTTTCGACAATGGAGTGCCTTACCTGTTTTGGTGCTGTCAGCGCGAGATGGCGAAGTTGAAAAGGTAACCGCGCTTGATAATGGAGCAAATGACTATATTACCAAACCGTTTAGCGCGAATGAGTTACTCGCCAGAATTCGGGTGTTATTGCGCACCCAAAGTCAGCCGAGTGTGGCGTTTACCTGTGGGAATATAAAAATAGATCCACAAAAGCACATAGTAACCACCTCGGGGAATGAGATAAAACTGACTAAAAAAGAGTACGCAATATTATTATTGCTGTTTCAAAATAAAGATAAAGTACTCACTCATAATGCAATTTTAAGCCATATTTGGGGAGCGCAGTACATAGACCGTCCTGAATATGTGCGGGTACATGTAGCGCAGCTCAGACAAAAACTAGAAGCTCACCCTGCTAGTCCAAAATACATATTAACTGAACCCGCTGTGGGTTATCGGTTGGTCGATTAAACAATAAGAACTTTACAGTCTGCTCTACAACTCAGCGAGTCTGATAAATTATATAAATAACGCTTTTGTTTCCAAGCGATACTCTATTTAACAACCTTGTCCGTTATATAGCGGGTATTTTAATACCCCGCTTCTGCATTAATTTCTACACAATTGATTTGCCTAGAAAGTTTTTATAGTCTAATTTTTAAGCTTAATACTTCAGATCCTCAGGATGTTGGCTTGCTTGTTTAAGCCTAAAATTATGCGACTACCACTCATACACTCTTTGCAAGGAAAGATGCTGCTGTATTTGGCATTGCCCGTCATGCTCATTATTGCCAGTATCTTGAGTTATTGGTATTCAACTAGCCTTAATCAGGCTGTTATACAAGCAAAACTAAATTTAAGCCAGACGGCAGATACGATTGCCGCGAAGGTAAATGAAGAAACGCAATTAGCGGTACGCACTACAGAGATTATGGCCTTAGCACAGCAAAATGGGTTGTTTGGTAATAGAGAGGCAAGTATTAATTTTGTTCGTGCAGTGCTTAAAATGAACCCTTCATTTGTGGGGGCTTCGTTTGGTTATGAGCCTAATGCCGATAATCAAGATCAAGCCTATATTAATGCTCCACCGTTAAAAGAGGGCGTTTATGTAGACCAAACTGGCCGTTTTTTACCTTATTGGCATCGTGATTTTAATGACTCTGAACGTTTGTTACTTGAGCCCTTGGTCGATATGGAATCAAGTCTTTATTATGAGGGAGTACGTCAACAGTTTTTACGTGATGGTAATACCGAGACGATGATCACTGAGCCCTATGTTTACGAGGGAAGAATGCTGGTTGAACAAAGTTCGCCAATTATTATTAATGGCGAATTTGTCGGTATGGCAAGTGTAGATAGAGCACTTGCTGATATAACGGAATTCTTACAAACCATAAAGCAGCAACTAAAAATTGATGTTTTGTTACTCAGCCAACGTGACAACGTGATTGCCACGACATTAAATCATTCAGGACTAAAAACGAAAGCCATTTTAGACACAGATTATGCAAGTATAGCCAAACAGCTAAAATCACAGGGGCAAGCAAGAGAAATATTATCTGCTAACGATCCTTTTGATTCTGGAATATTCTATTTTGATAAAGCCAAGGTTGCCACTGGGCATTGGACAGTGATAGTGCGTCGCTCTGAAACCGATATTATTGGGCCTATTCAAGCGCAATTTAGCCCATTATTGGCAGCGGCTTTTGCAAGTGTATTACTGGTGTTTTTACTCTTTTGGTATTTTATTAACCGAACAACCAAGCGTATTAATATTGCGATTAAATCTGTTGAACAGCTAGCTAATGGAGATTTATCTATTCATGTTCAAAAGTATATGACTCAAAAGGATGAGCTTGGCACCATGTTTAGAAGCTTTGAGCGTTTAATTAAAGCCAGTAAAGATATTGATCAGGTTTGCTCTGCGATTGCAGCTGGGGATTTTTCTCAAACAGTTTCTAAGCGCAGCCCTTATGACAGTTTAAGTGATTCTATTAATTTAATGTCGAGTAAACGCCATGAGGCAGAGCAGGCTCTACTTGAGCAAACCATAGAGCTTCGTCGCACTCAGCAGGAACTTGTTGAAGCAGAGAAAATGTCTTCACTTGGAAGTTTAGTCAGTGGTGTGGCACATGAGGTGAATACACCGTTAGGTGTTTGTGTGACAGCGACATCTCATTTGCGAGAAATGTTAATCGAAACTAAAAACAAAGTGGCTTCTGGCACCTTAAGTAAAACAGAGTTTAGTGAGTTTATTAGTGAAGTTGATTTAAGCTGTGACATTTTGCTAAAAAACATGCAACGTGCCGCTGATTTAATAAGCAGTTTTAAACGTGTAGCGGTTGATCAAACAACCGAAGAATTACGTAATTTGTATGTAAGTAGTTATTTTAATGAGGTGCTAAAAAGCCTCTATCATACCCTTAAAGCAACACCGGTTGATATTACCATTAGTGCAACGGAGCCTGAGCCAGAAGTGTATTCTGATCCTGGTGCCTTAGCGCAAATTTTCACTAATTTAGTAATGAATTCAATTATTCACGGTTTTCAAAATGGTAGAAAAAAAGGGCAGATAAGTGTTCATATTGAGTACTCAGACTCTGTCTGTATTCATTATCAAGACAGTGGTCAAGGCATGACAGATGAAGTTCAGAAAAAAGTGTTTGACCCGTTTTACACTACAAATAGAGCGGGTGGCGGCAGTGGCTTGGGGATGAATATTGTTTATAACCTCGTAGTTCACCGCCTGAAAGGGCAAATTGCAGTAAAGCAAAAAGAATCCACAGGCGTTTATTTTTTCATTCAATTTCCGGTAACGCCACCGAATTAATAAATAGCAGGGTGTGTTTATGGAGTGGTTACAAGATGATGTAGTGTCAGATAAAGCGGTTGCCAACAGCAATGCTAAGCCATGGAAAATCTTAATTGTTGATGACGATGACTCGGTGCATCAGGTAACTCAACTTGCAATGAAGCGCTTTGAATTTGAGCAACGCCCTGTTGAACTACACAGTGTTTACAGTGCATCTGAGGCGAAAGAGAAACTACAAAGCTCAGAACGTTACGCATTAATTTTACTAGATGTCGTAATGGAAACAGAACATGCAGGATTAGATCTTGCGCGATTTATTCGCCAAGACTTACAAAATGGTTATAGTCGAATTATTTTGCGAACAGGTCAGCCTGGGGTTGCGCCTGAGCGCAGTGTTATTCGCGATTATGATATTGATGGCTATAAAGCGAAGAGCCAACTGCAAAGCCAAGATCTTGAATTGATTTTTTATACCTCTTTACGAGCCTACCGCGATATTTGTATGCTACAAACTCACCGCTATAATTTAAAAAGACTAATAAAAGCTATCTCTACCATTACCCAAATTGGTGACTTGGTAGAGTTTACCTCTGTTGTCATGGAAGAGTTAAAACTTGTACTGAATATGAGCTCGGCCAATTTATATATTGATGCGCCTAAAGTATTTGGTATTTGTCAGTTAGATGAAAAGTTGCAAATGATTGAAGGGGAAGTCTCAGGTATACATCTGTTCACGGGAAGTGGTATTGATAGTATTCCGAAAAAGCATCAAGAGTACTTTTTAAGGGCGAAACAAACCAAGCAGAATTTTATTGCAGAAGATCATTATGTTTATTTTCATCATTCACAAAAAGGTCTAGATTCAATACTCGCATTTCAATCATTGCAACCGGTTAAAAAAGAAGCGCAACAGCTTGTTGACTTGTTTTTGGGCAATGTTGTTCTCACATTTGAAAGTTTATTATTAGCTAATTCAATTGAAGAAACCCAGCAGCTGGCTATTTTACTGATGGGAGGTGCCATGGAGTCGCGCTCCAAGGAAACGGGATCTCACGTAATTAGGGTTGGCTTATATGCAAAATTACTCGCGCAGCTGCATAATCAAAATCAAGCGTACTGCGATAAAATTAGCCTAGCTGCGCAATTACATGATGTAGGAAAGGTAGGTGTACCAGATCTCATTTTAAACAAGCCGGCAAAATTAGATGCTGACGAGTGGGAAATTATGAAACAGCATACCACTAAGGGCTGGGAAATTCTCAAAGGGACAGCTAATCCTGTTATTGATATGGCTGCAAACATTGCGATTGATCATCACGAGCGTTGGGATGGAGCCGGTTATCCGCACGCAAAAAAACAGCAAGAAATCAGTTTAGAGGGACGAATTACTGCGATTGCTGATGTGTTTGATGCGTTATGTTGTCGCCGTTGTTATAAAGAGCCTTGGAGTATGGATGACGCAAAAGCGGAAATAATTAAAGGTGCAGGTAATCATTTTGATCCAAACTTAGTTGCACTTTTTGAAGCACATTTTAATGATTTTAAACAAATCTACCTGGATAGGCCTGAATAGAAAAGCGGGTATCGCTTTGACTGTGAAACCACAATCAAAGCGAAAGGTAAGTTAGTCGTACTTGGCTTCTAACTCGTTAGCGGTATGAAATTTTTCATGAGATTGTAATTGCTCATCGTATTTAACCAGGTTTTTAAAGTGCTCTAACTGGCCTGCATTTTTAACGATTTCAACAATAAACGACATCATAAAATCGGCTCCGGTTAGGGTCTCGCCCACTAAATAACGCTTGCCTTCAAGACGGCTGTTAAAATAGCTAATCACTTTAGCGGTTTCTGCATCAGCATAGCCCTCTAAAAACTGGGTTTTAGCACCATCTTTTTGCACAAACATTTTGAGTAAAAGCGGTAAAATTGCTGAGCTTTCTGCAAAATGTAGCCATTGCTGGTAGTCAACGTAATCAGGGGTGCCTGCTTTTGGGGCAAATTTACCTTTGCCATATTTAGTGATCAGGTAATCTGTGATAGCGCCAGACTCGGCAATCACTAAGCCATCATCTTCTATAACTGGCGATTTACCCAGCGGATGCACATTTTTAAGCTCATCAGGGGCTAAAAAAGTCTCAGTGTTACGTTGGTAAGCAACAATTTCGTAATCGACCTCAAGCTCTTCTAGTAACCAAATAATACGTTTAGAGCGAGATTTATTTAAATGGTGTAGTTTAATCATTTTCTTCCTTATTGAGCTGTGTTGAATTACAACACAGCCTGAATGTTATTATAGTGGGCTGTTAATCCTTACTACGGTTTTACCAAAGTTCTTCCCACTGATCATGTCGTTAAATGCACTGATGGTGTTTTCAATGCCTTCTACTAGATGTTCGCGGTATTGAATTTTTCCGTCTTGTAGCCATTTTTGCATGTCTTGTGCAAATTCGTCATAGCGGTGGCCATAATCATCAAAAATAATAAAGCCTTGCATTTTGATGCGCTTAGTTAGTAATTGTCCCATTAACATGCCCATTCGGTCTGGGCCCTCAGGCAAACTGGTCGCATTATATTGCGATACCAAACCACAGATAGGCACGCGCGCTGAGGTATTAAGCAAAGGTAATACGGCGTCAAACACTTTTCCGCCCACATTTTCATAATAAACATCAATGCCTTGGTCACATGCTTTTTCTAATTGCTCGGCAAAGTCATCGGCTTTGTGATCAATACAGGCATCAAAGCCTAGCTTTTCAACGGCATGAGCACATTTTTCGCTGCCACCGGCAACTCCAACCACTTTACAGCCTTTAATTTTAGCAATTTGGCCAACCGTTGCACCAACAGGTCCCGTTGCTGCTGCAACGACCACGGTTTCACCTGCTTTAGGGGCGCCAATATCGAGTAAACCCATGTAGGCGGTAAAGCCAGGCATACCCATAATACCCAATGCGTATGAAGGGTTTGTTGGTTCTTTACCTAATGACATTAAGCCTTCGCCATTTGAGATGGCGTAAGTTTGCCAACCTGTGTACGCTAATACCCATTCGCCTTCGCTAAATTTATCGTTTTTAGATGTTTCTACTTGGCACACCGTTGCACCAACCATTACATCACCAATTTCGACAGGGTCGGCATACGATTTAGCATCGCTCATACGGCCACGCATGTAGGGGTCTAATGATAAGTAAATTGTACGCAACAGTACTTCGCCCTCTTTTAACGATGGAAGCTCTTTGCTTTTAAATTCAAAGTTGTCATTGGTAGGGGCGCCATGTGGGCGCGAGGCTAAAGTAAATTGACGGCTAGTTGTAGACATAAAAATCTCCAAAATAAAGTGAAAAACCACCTATTACCGAATGTTTAAGCTTTAAAACAATACACGGCTCAACAATAATGCGCGGATAGGCAGATAAAATTTGTACCTTGATACACGAGCTTTGGGCGAGAGGGGGTTAATTCAACCTTTGCAAACATTTAATTAGAATAATTACTCTGTTTTTAGCATGCTAAATATATGGCTATCAAAATAGTGACCATTTTTATAAATTGCTTGTTTTAAAATAGCCTCGGTATTAAAGCCACTTTTAAGCAGCGCCTTTATTGAGCCCGCATTACCAGCAAATACAGCCGCATAAATACGGTTTAAATTAGTACTTTTAAACACTTCTTTAGGGTCTGTTGACCTTTGCGGATTACAATTTGTTCAAACTAGGGGCGGTTTAATCGCGGCGCGAGGTTTGTAACCTAGTGGGCTAAGTCAAAACCGAGCAACAAAGAGTAAATAGCCCCTAGGCAGAACCCGAAGGGCAGCGCCTGTTTAGCATTAATGCTGCGTTATCGCCTATTTATGGGGAATAACCACACCTCATAGGCTCTGCCTTGCCTAAATACCAAACAGACTGTTGCAAATTTAACCTTGAAAGGTCAACAGACCCTAATAATCAACCCAATGGCTTGGGTGATAATACCTTGCCCCCAATATTGCTGACTAAGCCAATAGCCAATTTCGCCACTGCGGCTATACTCAAATTCACCAGGAATAACACCAATACAACCAACACACAGGCCATCAACTTCAATGGCTTTAATGATGCCACATTTTGCTCCCTCGTTTATCCACCAATTCGCATCTGCCTGCGTATACGGAAATGGAATTTTAGAGGACAAATAGCGAGCTACTTGTTGATTGTTCAAAATGGTTACGATTTGAAAGGTATCGTGTTGCTTGAACTCACGTAAAATCATCATATGGTAAATAAGTTTATTATTATCAACCAATAACCTAGTAAGCTTTAGGCGTTTAAACAATGAAACTATCTTTTTAAAATTAAAGTGTATACAGCTATAACTTTGCTTTAAACTCTTTTAAAATATAATAAAAAGTACCTACACAGAGTCACTATGCACCCACACATTGCCGCCCTTTATAATAGCGCTAAAAAGCCTAGTCGTTTAATTATTGGCCTAATGAGTGGCACCTCTTTAGATGGTTTAGATGTGGCGCTATGTAAAATAACCGGAGCGGGTTTGCATACCCAAATAGAGGTATTAAAATTCACCACGGTTGAGTACAACGATGAGTATAAAACTAAAATAAAACAGGTGTTTGCTAAGCGCGAATGCGATTTAGAAGTGCTGACTTTGTTACATCCGTGGGTAGGTAAATTCCATGGTGCTATGGTTAATCAGTGTTTAGCACTGTGGCAAGTAAATCCAGCCGATATTGATGTAATAGCCAGTCACGGGCAAACTATTTATCACTGCCCGCAATCCCAACATAACCACCACGATTTTAAAAATGGCACGCTACAAATTGGCGACAGCGATCAAATAGCGGTTACTACAGGCATTACCACGATAGGTGACTTTAGGCAAAAGCATATTGCTGCTGGTGGTGAAGGTGCACCATTAGCTGTGTATGGAGATTATTTGTTTTTTGCCAGCCCAAATGAAAATCGTATTTTACTCAACATGGGGGGCATTGCTAATTTAACATTTTTACCTAAAAACGGCGATACTGGAGCGGTCTTTAGCTCTGACATTGGCCCTGGCAATACTATTATGGATGCTTATGTACAGCATTATTTTAAAGGGCTCCATTATGATGAGGGAGCTAAACTTGCCAAAGCTGGTAAAGTGAATACAAAGCTTCTTGCTGCGCTTACCGATAACGCGTTTTTTAAATTACCTCTGCCTAAAACAACCGGACCTGAGGTGTTTAATTTAGCTTATTTACGGGCGGCACAAATGCATTCAACGACACAAAGACTAAACCACGAAGATGTTTTAGCGACTTTAAATGCCCTTTCTGCCACTACGATTGCTAAGGCATTAAATGACTGTGCTCAACATACTCAAGACTGTGTAGTGTATGCCAGTGGTGGAGGTATTCATAATCCATTATTAATGGAGCAATTATTGATGCACTGCCCAAACATTAAGGCGTTTAAAAACACCGAGAGTTTAGGCGTAAATCCTGATGCCAAAGAGGCCGTGCTGTTTGCTATTTTGGCAAATGAATGTTTGGCAGGGCAACGTCAAAGCTTAAATAATAACAACCAAGGTATTTTAGATATCACTATGGGAAAAGTGAGCTTTGCCGATTGAGTAATAAAAAACCAGTGGAAAAGTGTGCGCCAATAACTAAAAAAGCGAAAGTAAAGCTGTTCCCATATTAGCGAAATACTGACGTACCCGATGCGGCCTAGGCGGCGCTATATAAGTTGCAGGTGCAGTATAACCACTACCAAATTGGTTAATATGCATATCAAACTGCAAACTATTTTTTAACGTGCCGTGCTTACCATGCAAAATCATTTGCATCACAAAATCATGACTATGTGCTATTTGACTCAAAGTTAGGTTGACTCGCCCTTGTTCTAGATCAGATAGGTTGAGTGTTTTTTCTGTGTAGTATTGAGCCGCTCGTGCATTTGGCTCAGTTGCGCTGAGTGAAATAATATCACTTTCATGAGCAGCCTCAGGTAAAACGCATTGCAGTGTGATTTGATGCTGACTGTTAGCATCCTGCGATAGCGTTTCAAATTCCATGCTGTGACTCATTGCCGCAGACATAGGATCTTCAAATGACGGAAGTGCAAAAGTAAGTTGCACTATAGATTCGCTCATGAGGGGCTTCAAATGCTATTTTTGATTAATAATACAGCTATTATTACCGATCATTATTGCAAAATTATGACTAAACAAAGCGACTTCATACATGGGCTGGTTTAAATTACATTTTACAACTAAAGCTATTGTTTTAAATTAATATTATATTTAATAAATAAACTACAATGGTCGCTTAATAATATCGTTTATTAAATGCAAGGATACAACGAAGCCTTAGCTTAGTAATAACAATAATGCTTTTATCGAGCTTGCCGGTCGTTAATTAATGTTACTTTTATTGTTAATTAAAGGTGTTTATTTGTGTGTGTTTTCTTAATTTTGCAATAAAATTGCTTGAAAAAACCAAGCTAGCCATAAAGTGCATTTAAGAGCCCAAATACATAACACACTACCAAACAGGTTGTGGCGGGGTTGTGAGAATTAGATGGCACTAATAAAAAATAATTTATGGAAACTCTTCTGTTTTTTGCTGTTGGGTGGCTTAATTTTATTAGGCGTGCTTTTGGTTTACGAGTGGAAAAACATCAAAAAAGATTACCTCACGAGCTCCCAAAATCGTGTGGAATCTTCTGCGCAAGCATCGGCAGCAAGGCCATATACAGTTTCTGTGGGTAAGGCAACGCATTCGCCCGCTTTTAATAGTGCCACGGCTTGGTTAATACGCTCTTCAGTATTCAATAATTGAGTAGGTTGTAATGATGTCATAATAACTCTTAAGAATTACAAAACTGGCAATACGTTGCATCAGCAACGCGTTTTTTATTCGTTTCAATGTGGCTAAAGCCGCAACTATCACACACTGAAGTAGTTGATTTCATTTGTTCTGTTGGCATATTACATAGCTCACAGGGCAAGCCTTTTGTAACTTGTTTAGCAACAAAGTTAGGATTTTGGCACTGTGGGCATGTTGATGATAGTCGCCTTGCAAGATCTTCTGCAGCTCGGCTAATAATTACTTGGCGTTGCGGGCTATACATGGCCCTCAGATCAGGCGTGATTGTACCTGTGCTTGGCGTTTTTTCTGTATACAAAGCAATAAGCGCTTCTATGCTAAGCCCTTTATGAAGCGTTTGGGTGTCGTCAAGTATCCAATGCTGGTTTTAATAGCGCTGACATGCAGTAGTGATTGATTCAGCACTGGTTTCACTGCTAATGCTTAAGCAGCTGGGCGAAAATGGTCCACCAGCGTATCCATAAATAGCATTGTTATTGTGTTTATCATAAAAACAAATAACTTCTTCGTCCCAGTTCATTAAACCCGGGTACGGCCCACCCCCAAAACTGCCTTCACTGCCAAGCCCAAATTGCTCGTCTGTGAGTTCACATGCGCGCTGAGCTTTTGTCAGTGCCGCTGTGTTGGCACTACAATGACGTTGTACTTCGTGACTAAACATCCCAAGTGTATCGGTATCAAATAAATCAGTAGTGAATACCTCAAAACCAAGTGGCTCTAGAGCAGGGGCCACTAAAGGCGCCTTTTAATGTTTAGTAGCAATGACTATCTTTGGCATAGCTTATATTGGCTCATTAGAGGCTGAAATAGCTGAGAAATGTCCATTTTCGAACTGCTCTAGGGTATTATCATCGCCCCAGCGAATGAGAGTGAGCCAATGGTTATCAATCAGCTCCTTCACCATGACATGTTTGTTATAAATTGCCGCGATTGCCGATTGCGGCGCAGCAATATATACATTAAGGCGAATTGGTTCGTGCATCCACTTTTCCCCATTGTGCAGTGACTGCATGGCTAAGCCAATACGAAGGTCACCGCCATTACCTTCAAATAATCCAATATTACCGCCTACTGCGTTGTGGAGTATTTTATTACCACTGCCGTATTTATGGTTGTCGGTAACCGAGGCATTATATTGACTATTGATCCAATGGGTTACTATCATGGGGGCGGTCATGATCAGTTCTAATACCGCAAATTCGTTATCGTTTTCCCATTCATAATCATGTAAAAAACAGCGTCCTTGTAAGTTAACACTGCGAGTCCAGGCTCGTGGTGCAACAATAAAGGCGGCGTTATTAGCAAGCCCCCATTCTGGGCGTACTTGCGACCAATCGCGGGCACGCTGTTGATAAGCATGGTTAATTTCATCCGCGGTTTTATTAACTAACTGTGGGTCGATATTTACTAAGCGTTCTTGCTGAGCGGTTTGCGTGGCAACAGTTAGCCATTTTTTTAGATTGTCATTAAGCTCGGTATCGTAAGCGGTGATGACATCCGTGGTTGTGTTATGAATAGCGGCAATAAATTGCGTGCTCTGTGCCAGTGTTAGCCCTCGCTCTTTAAGCGCTTGGCGCACTTGGGTATCGTTTAGTAAGTTAGCCAGCACGCGTACATTAACTTCGCCACTTTGCCCTCCACAGGCGCCGCAATCTAGGCCAGCACTGTGTAAGTTATTTGTTGTATGGCTAGCATGACCCACTAACATTACCTGTGGTGCCAACTCTTTTATACCTAGAGTTGTAAGCACTTTTTGGGCTAAATCGGTTTTGTCTTTTAGGGTAAGTTGCTGCTGGTTTTGTGTTAATTGCCAGTCAGTCGGAGTGCACTTTTTAGCATCGCCTTTAGATAAAAAGGTATTTTTTATTAATTTAAATGCATACAGCCAGCCTGCTGACTCAACCATAGAAAACGATGAAGGGGCCGATTTTGACCAGCTTTGCCATGTGGCACTATTTTGGCGTGATGCTTCAAGTGTCGCGTCTTTGTGAGTTTGCGTGGCATGTATAGCCGGTTTAAGTAGCCCAGGGAGCTGTGGGCGAGTAATAGCACTGCCATTTTCTTGATATTCCAGCGGTAAACCAAAAAAACCGGCAAAGCCAAACGTTTCAATATGTTGACTTTGAGACTCTAGCGCACGGCGAATCACTTCCGAGCGAACATCAATACAAAACACTGCTTGTAATTGAGCGTTTGTCACGGGGGCTTTTGTCGCGGTTTGCAGAGCCTCATTAAGCGGATATTGAAAGCTGAGTTCCATTGCTTTTGCCCACACCCATAATGGCTTTTGTGCTAATTTATGTGCATGTAAGCGTTCAACAACAAGCGCCTTTTCTTGTTGCCACTGGCTTTGCAGTTGTTTAAATGTAGCACTATCGTGATCGGTCAGGTATTGCCAAATTACTAAGTCCCATGCCATGCGCATGGCTAGAAGTTGCTTCATCTCATCTGTTGGGGTGTCGTAAAGCTGACCTTGAAAACGTAAATACGCAAGCCACGATGCCCAACCGTTAATATCTAAGAGCAATGAGTGCGCGTATAACTCTAACGAGTCATTATCTATGTTAAGCGTTTTAAGAGTCAGTGCAATTAGTTCATCAGCGGATGTGGGTAATTGCTTAAAATAGCCATTTAAATGCCGTTCATCCATAACAATGCTAATGCCTTTATCAGCTTGAATAACAGTAAGCCAATGGCGATATAATTCAGATGGGGCTTTAGTATCATTACGATGCAGCATAGGGCCGAGTTGTTGATAATGTGCAGCACAAAACTGACTCAACTGATGAGTAATTTCATCATGCCAAGCCATTTTATGCTTATTACGTTGCTGGTCGAGTAAATCAGCAATGTTGTGCCAGTCTACTAATGGCACATCAACTCTAAGCGCTTGTAATAGTTGCTCTTTATTAAAGTCACTATTAAGTAGCGTTGCGGCATCGGCTAAGTGTTTGTCGGTAATTATGCCGGTGTTATATTTTTGCAGATAAAAATCTTTAGGCATTAGCATGTTGGCATTACATAAGGTATCCAGTCGTGCGCTTACATCTTCAATTGGCATATGGCGCATTTCCCAGAATGGGTTAACTGCAATCATCTGATCTAACGGCCAGTTTGGTGCTATGTAGCCGCATACTTTATTAAGTAGGCTATTTTGACTGTCGCTTAGCGAGAGTGCTCTATTATCTGAAGGCGTTAGAGTGCTCATTTTGATTCCTCAATAGTGATCCCAGCGGCATGATTTTTTAAATCAGTGTGGCCATTATTAGGCAAATTTATCGGCCATATTTTTAGTGTTAATCGTGTAAACCACTCATCCAAATACAAGCCTGCAAATAATAAAGTGGATAATGACTTAACCTGAGGTCGCCAAGACTGATAACGCAAATAGTAGCTTGCTATCATTAAGGTTAAAATAAGAGCTATTACCCAACTGTCGGCTAGGCTAAATGCAGGTTCGCGCCACTGCTCAAGGGTAAGTGCAAACGCAAAGATATTTTTAGCGGCCACATAGCTAAAGACCACCAATAGTGCAATTAACAGTTTTTTACTACGTGTTTTTGCAGTAGCCGTACCATGCTGATTAGCAAGCAAAATGGTTAATGCTGATGCTAAAAGCAACCAAATACTTACCGCTCCCTGATAAGAGCTAATAACCCATGCTGCGCCAACTATTATTATTGAAATTAACGCACCTGTTAACCAAGCAAAGCATGTGGGTGATTGTTTTGGAATATGGCGGCGGATAAGATCTTCATTTACGCCATTACCTGAGTTTAAAAATGCGAAAGCTTTATAAGTCGAATGGGTAACAAGGTGAAGCAGAGCCAGTTCAAATAACCCCAGCGCACACTCTACCAGCATCAACCCCATTTGCGCACTAGTAGACCAAGCAAGCCGAACTTTAACGCTTATTCGGGTGGTCATTATTAATGCGCTGATCACTGTAGTTAAGCCAGCAACAATTAAAATTAACCATTGTGCTGCGCTAGCTTGAATAAACAAAGGCGCAAATAAAATTAATAAAAAGCCTCCTAAATTAATGACTCCGGCATGTAATAAAGCGCTCACCGGTGTGGGTACTTCAACCACTTTAATTAGCCAGCCGTGTATTGGGAGTTGAGCGCATTTTATTAAAGCCGCAAAGGCAATTAAAAAAGCAGCGACTTGCTCTGCAAAAGACAGTGGTTGTGTGGTGGTGTTATAAAAGGCGGTTATATCAGTTATGTACAGACTATTGTGAATGAACCACAAAATACCAAATGCAATCAGTAATAAGGATTCGGCAACACGTGCCACAATAAATTTTTTATGGGCGGCAAGCACCGCTCGTGGGCGCTCAGGGTAAAACATTAATAGTTTATGTAGTGCTAAACTTATCGCCACCCAGCCTAGCCAAAATAGCGCTAAGTGGTTGCTCATAACCACAACTAATACGGCAGTGATGGTAAGTAATAGCCATCGCCAAAAGTAGTTTACACGTGGCTCACCTTGCATATAGTGCTTACAAAAGCGAATCAATATCAGCGTGATAAATAATATAAGCCCCAGCATAATAATTCGGGTCATGGTCAGCGATAAGAAACTGAGTAAATCAAAAGCATAAATTTGATGAAGCGTAATAGCTGTTATAAATGCAATGCTATTAAACACCATTACTTTAAACAGCACATGACCATTTGAAGCGCGCGATTGTTGGCCAATTAACCAAGCTGCTATAAATGTGCTCAAAGGCATTATTAGCAGTAACAACGAAATAATATACTCACTCATTCAGTGCTCCTTATTTAGTGATCAAAGTATGGCAAACTAGATAACTAAATAAAAATAGATATAATGCATATAAACGTTCTATAAAAGAGAACAGTAATGAGCCGTTTAAATTATCATCACTTATATTATTTTTGGTCGGTTGCTCGTATTGGTAACTTAACCCAAGCCGCGAAAGAACTGCATTTGTCGCAGTCAGCGCTCTCTACGCAAATAAAACAATTAGAGCACACCATTAATATTGAGTTATTTGAACGTAAAGGCCGCACACTCGCATTAACCGATATGGGAAAGCGGGTGCAAATGTACGCCAACGATATATTCACCAAAGGGGAAGAGCTGTCTTCTTTTATTCATAAAGGGGTGATTTCGCAAACTCAGCATTTATCAATCGGGGTGCTCAATACGCTCTCTCGTAACTTTATCGAAGAATTTATTAACCCCTTAATGAGCAATGACGAAGTACGATTTTCACTGACTGCAGGTCGTATGGATGGGCTGCTAAATGGTTTGGCAGAGCACGAACTGGATTTAGTTTTAACCAATAAACCCATCGGGCTTGAGCACTACGATCAGCTTTGGCAAAGTCAGTTGGTATCTCGCCAGCCATTAGCCATAGTGGGTCCAGCTGATAAAAAAATACGTGGCCAATTTCCAGCAGGTTACACGGATGCACAGTGGGTGTTACCCGCTAAAACCTCAGCTATTAGAGACTCATTTAATGCTTTGTGTGCTCGTTGGCAGTATCAGCCAAAAATAAAAGCAGAGGCTGATGATATGGCTATGCTGCGATTACTTGCCCGTGATAGTGGTGCGTTATCGGTATTGCCATCAGTTGTAGTAAAGGATGAAATAGAACAAGGCCTACTGGTTGAATATCAGCGTTTACCCGATGCATTTGAGCACTTCTATGCCATTACCGCGCAGCGAAAATTTGTACCAGACATATTAAAGTCGCTGCTTGCCAAAACCTGCTAATTACTTTTAAAGAATGTTTTTTGCGTAAATACTTTATATTTGAATAATAAACAAATAATTAAAGCTTTTAATTCGTTGGCCGATACCGTATTTATATTGTACTGAAGATTAAGGATAATCATGGTTAATAAACTACAAGGCAATTATGCTAACTTAAATGCGTTGCTTGCCCAATCGGTCAATAATCCAAACCAAACCAGTGTTCCCACAGATTTGCAATCGCGTGCTCACTTAGCGCCAAGCTCAGCAACAATCACTGATGAAATGCTCAGTCAGTTTAGTGACCAACAAGTCGATGAAATACTTAATCAGCAATTATCCTCGTTACTCACGATTTCCAGCACACCCAGTGGCTCAAATTATAAGCTCTCTAGTGAAGAGGTTGCACTACGTACGGTAATAAGCTCTCAGCAAGAGGGCTTATTAAAAAACGAACGCAGTGATCAGTTAATTGAGCGCTTAAATTCTTCGGTAAAAAATATCCAAGGTGCTTATGCCAACACTAGCGATATTTTATCAAACTTGGGGCAACTGGGATTTAATCAAAAAACATTTTTAGCATCTAGCCAACAGCGTGTTGAACGCTCACTTAACCCTTTCATGGAAAGCTTTAATCGCGAGCGATTTGAAGACGATGATAACTATGGATTTGAGCTTTCGGTAAAAACCAAAGAAGGTGATGTTATTAAAATCACCTTTCATTCTGCACAAGGTTACGATGAAGAAAGCGGCGAAACCACGGATGAATTTAGTGTAAGTTATGAAGTGGATGGCGACTTATCAGAGTCTGAACACCAAGCATTAACGCAAGTACTTTCTGGTGTTGGAGAAATGGCGGATGAATTTTTTAAGGCTAAACAAAGCGCTTACAGTCGTTACGTACCCGCAAACCAAGCTGATTTAGATTTAAGTTTTCTGAGCAATTTTGATAATAAAGAACTTTCGGGTTTTGATTTGTACTTTTCAACGTCAGAGGGAAATACTGGCGATGCTGATGGAGCGCTCCTTGGAATAGATAATGAGCTTAATTTAAGTTATACCCTTGATGAGGATTCTGAGCAGCAAATACTGGAGTTTGAATCGGTAAACGGACAAAACAATATTGATTTTTCGCTTGATATGTCAACCATTGGCGCTCAAGACAAAAGCCAAATGCAACAATACATAAAAGCGCTCGATAAAAGCTTAGAAGATAGCCAGCTCAATAGCTCTGAGAAAAGTACACGTTCTGCGTTTGGTCACAAAAGTGATGAAGTGATGAAACAAGGGTTGGCTGTTTTTAAAAGTGCGTTTAGTAGTATGTCATCAGCTGCTGAGCGCTATAGTGAAATTGAGTCGGTTGCTACAAAGCAGTTTACTAATGGACGCGAGCTTGTCGCTAATTTAGTTGACAATATGATCACCAAAGATCCGCGCTACCAAGGGCTAGGAAGCAGTAATAAAAATTCCTTAGGCGATGGTATTTCTAAGTTAGCTGATTTTGATGCAAAATTCTCTTTTGCAATGGATCAGGGGGATTACATAGCAACAAGCACCACAAAGCTGAGTCAAAATACAGAACACCAAAAATCAGCAGGCTTAACTGGGGTTACTCAAGATAAAACGGCGAGCACGCGTTTTAATTATGAAGAAGGTAACCGCTCAGACATCCCTCCTGATTATTATGATAAACAAGAAAATTACACTATTGGTACCGCTGTAAAAAATAACGAATTGATTGCCCTTGATCAGGCTCATGAGGTGGATGTAGATAAAAAAGTGTATCAGTTTAATCCCGAAATATCTCAATACGAGCTAAAAAAGGAATTGAAAGAAACATCCACCAGTGAGAGTAATATTCGTCTTATTAACGATATTTGGCTCGAGAAAAATGAAGATAGTTATCGTATGAATGAAAGAAAACGACTCAGTGGTGTGGGGGCGTCGAACGAGTTTAGAACAACATCGAGTTATTCACATACGCAATTAGTAACGTTAATCGGTGATTTAGATAAATTAGAACAAAACAAAGAAGTCAAACGTGAGTACTTAGCCGTTTTATCACAAGTGGATGATTTTATGGATAAAAGCAAGTAATTTTTATTTACTTAAGCTCGATTGTGGGTATAGTAACTAAAACACTATTTAAGTATAAGATTATGTTTAAACAATTAATTTTACTTTTAATGTTGAGTTTACCACTGGCAGTGAATGCAACGCTCAAACCACACTCGGACGCTATGACTGCTAAGCGTTTATTAAGCGTTTATTAAGCGTTTATTAAGCGTTTATTAAGCGAGCACGATAAATTTGCTAAGCAATACCAAACATTTTCGCCGACACCGCAAGACGTTGCATTGATGCAAAAACTAGCAGGTAAAGAGGTGTTAGTGCTTTTAGGTACGTGGTGTCATGACAGTGCCCGTGAAGTACCTCGATTAATAAAATTACTCGATGAGTCTAAGGTTAAACTTTCGAAAATAACCTTTGTTACAGTCGGTTATGACAAACGTGATGAGGCAGGTATTGCTCTAGCGCATGACTTACAATATACCCCCACTTTTATTGTGAAGCATAATGGGGTTGAAATTAACCGCGTAATGAACAACTCCCACTAAACGCTGCGCGTTTTGAAGGAGTTTCAAAAAGAAAGCCTAAGCTACCTTTTTAGGCTGGTTCCCAGCCTGAATACCTAACGCCCAGTTTAAGTTAACTTGCGCACTGGCT
>Ga0207889_1000099_pt1 | contig 50591 bp, 41 predicted proteins | sample LinPmetageLP47_FD_184058 | JGI IMG/M metagenome (GOLD analysis project Ga0207889, IMG submission 184058) | Marine viral communities from the Pacific Ocean - LP-47 (SPAdes) | ecosystem: Environmental > Aquatic > Marine > Oceanic | place: Pacific Ocean | collected 2011-06-12 | reverse complement strand
GGATGGCCGAAAAGGGGCTGCAACGCGCTGAAAACGCGACTGAGGGCGATGAAATCGTTCCTGAAATGTTTTTTTTGTGAGCCGAGGTCATAATCGCCGCCCATATGGCCGGTATTTCAGACCTTCCTTAATCGGTGATCCATCAATTTCAGCTACCTCTCAGGTAAGTTGGCTAAAAGGAATATCTCTAGAAACTTTAGTTTATAACAATGATTTTATAGAGAAAAACTACACCTCTGTCCCTGATCTGAAGGGCGTATTTACTCTGGGAGAAGCGCAGCAGACCCAGCTGGACGATATCAGCGCGCTTAAGAAAGAGATCGGCGCACTCGGCGATGTTAGAGATAAGCATAAGGAGCACTTAGAGAACGCGGATGGAAAGGGCGGAAAGCTGTCTGAGCTTGCCACCCTGGAGGCTGATTTTAAGGAGAAATGCTGGGCCCAAAAGCGAAAGCACGATGATACATTTTCTGGGGCTTTTAGTGGTCTCAGAAATAACTCTGAGAGTTTCAAAGCTAGGGTGTTGTCGGAAAAAGACTCCAACGCATCCGAGCTTATTGAAATTGCTACTCTCATTGGAAAGGCGAAATTGCTTTACGGCAACATCCCTAGCCAACTGGTTGTTATCCAACCACTGAGCACCAAGCAACTGATTCAGTTAGAGAGCGATGCTGTACTTTATAAAAAAGTCTTGGGTAAGAATGATGTTGATATCGCTGCAATGATCGAGAAACTTAATAACAGCGACTGGGTCAGGCAGGGCCTGACGTATTTCAACGAGAATGGAACTAATTGCCCTTTTTGCCAGCAAAAAACCTCCGAAAACTTCGAAAACAGTCTAGGTGAGTACTTTGACGAATCATTTGAAATCGATACAAAATCGATTGAAGTGCTTCGCAACTCCTACAGAAACGGTGCTGACTTATTGCATCAGCAGATAAGCTATCTCGCCGAAGTAAAATCAGATTTCATAGATAACGACAAATTAAACACAAATTTGGGGCTGCTGGGTTCTCTAATAACAATAAATCTTCAGTATATCGAAAGTAAGAAGTCGAAACCCAGCTCCGAAATAACTCTAAAGCCAATAAGTGCTGTATCGGAAGATATAGCCAAAATCATTAACGATGCCAATGCAAAAATTTCAGAACAAAATAAACTTGTGGCAAACTTCAAGTCAGAGCAATTGGTACTTACAGGGCAAGTCTGGAAGTACATCCTCGAAACGGAATTGAAAGACACTATCACGGGCTACGACAAGGATAGGGCGGCACTAATCAAGGCTATTTCAGGTCTCAATGATAAGATCGACAAGGCTAAGTCAGAAATACTTCTGAAGGACAAAAAACTCAAAGAGTTGGAAAGCAAGACCACCAGTATTCAACCTACGGTTACCGCAATTAACCACTTGCTTAGTAGTTTTGGTTTCAAGGGTTTTTCACTCGCGGTAACGGCCACCGGTCATTCATACAGGCTTGTTAGAGCTGACGGCACTGACGCCAAAACGACATTAAGCGAAGGAGAGAAAACCTTCGTGACGTTTCTTTACTTCTACCACCTGCTGAAGGGAAGCCCTACTACATCGGGGATGACTGCCGACCGAGTGGTGGTAATAGATGACCCAGTCTCCAGCTTGGATAGCGACATCCTGTTCATTGTGGCCAGTCTGATCAAGAAGCTATTCTCTGAGATCAGGGAAGGCAATGGGTATCTAAAGCAGATATTTATCCTCACCCACAACGTGTACTTTCATAAAGAAATCACATTTCACCATAAACGAAACGCTAAGGGCGGCGCTCTGCCGGAAGAAACCTTTTGGATCGTACGAAAGCCAGGCCAAGGCTCTAAAGTAGAGCGTTACGTCACAAATCCGATCAAAACTTCCTATGAGCTTCTCTGGGCAGAGCTGCGAAACCCAGATCCCCAGAGCCTGACCATTCAAAACACCTTGCGGCGCATTCTGGAAAACTATTTTAAAATCTTGGGTGGTATTGATCTGCAGTATTTGTGGGAGCGTTTTGAGGGAGAAGACGCGGTTCATTGCAAGTCGCTAATTTCTTGGGTCAATGATGGCTCTCACTTTGCTCATGATGATCTGTACGTGGTTATCGACGAGACGATGGTAAACAACTATCTGAAGGTTTTCTTCAAGATATTTAAGCAGATGAAGCATATGCCTCACTACCAGATGATGATGGGCGAGCAATACGTCGATCTTGATCCTGACTTGGTTGAATCTGAGGCAGATCCTGAGTTGAACACAGCTCACGTCTCGGAGGCGCAGGCAGACGCAGAATCACTTGAGCTGCTTGGTGGACCAGTATCAGCTTTTAATGCGGCCCAAGAGACTCTACATACTCCGAGCGAACCCGTACTTCCGCTTGCTCAGCAAGGTGTCGCCACAGATCCAACGCCAGACGAGCAAGACCCGCCGCTTTTCTAATTGTTTGGTGCGGATTTCCACGAGAGAGGTGTCAATCGTCTTCTGATTGCACCTTCGGCCAGCTTTACTGGACTAAGCTACGTACGATCTCATTTATCTTTCAGTGTTTTCATGCAGCTCATGTTTTTTGGGTGCAAGGCTCAGTAGTACCATCTGCCTTGAGCCCTCAATCCTCCCACTGCGCATCACGCCGCGTAATACACGCCGCCAACAGCTCCTCCAGCGACGTCTGCAACTCCTGCATAAACACGTTGCTGTCCTCACCCGGTGTCAGTGCTTCACCAATCACCACATCACAGTTAAACGGCACCAGCATGGACTCGCCCTTGGGCAGGGCGCGGCCGAGGCCGTGCATGGCGATGGGGGTGACGGTGGTGCCGGGGTGGCTGCGGGCTAAGTGGTAAATGCCTTTGCGCAGCGGTTGCAGTTGTTCGGCTTCGCCGCGGCTGCCTTCGGGGAAGAGCAGCAGTATTTCGTGGTTGGCGAGTGCCTGTTGGCAGAGGTCAAACACTTTCTCTTTGTCGACCTGGCTTTGCCGGTCGAGCGGGATAATGCCGATCACGTTGAGCGATAGCCAGGCGGTAAAACGGTTGCGCAGAAAGTAGTCGGCGGCCGCTACGGGGCGCACGCGGTGCAGTTGGCTGAGCGGGTAGAGCGCCATCAGCACCAGGGTATCCAGGTGACTGTTGTGATTGGCAGCCAGGATCGCCGGGCCGCGTGCGGGCAGGCGCTGCACGGAGTAGATGTTGAGCCCCAGCAGCAGATACACCACGGGTTTGACCACCAGCAGGAAGAACAGCCGCTTGGGCAGACGCTTAAAGAATGACATGGCGGCCTCAGTAGCTGGTGTAAACAAGGAAGTGGAAGAACAGCGGCGCGGTGTACATCAGGCTGTCGATGCGGTCGAGGATGCCGCCGTGGCCTGGGATCAGCTGGCTGGTGTCCTTGATGCGCAGGTCACGCTTGACCGCAGAGATAGTCAGATCGCCGATAAAGCCCGCGATGCCGATCAGCAGGCCTGCGGCCAGGCCCTGCCAGAAACTCAGCGGCGTGAGCCAAGGTGCGAGCACACCGCCCAGTAGCGTGGTAGTGGAGACGCCGCCAAGAAAGCCGGCCCAGGTTTTGTTGGGGCTGATGGTGGGCACTATCTTGCGCTCGCCAAACTTCTTGCCCCAGATGTACTGCGCTACGTCGTTGAACTGGGTGAGGAAGACCAGATACAGCACCAGACCGACGCCGCCACCAGAAGCGTTTTGATCGGCTGGCAGCATCAGCAGGTAGGCCACGTGGCTGATGGCAAATACCGTGGTCATGATTGCCCATTGGTAGGAGCCAACGGCGCGGATAAAGCCCTTGGTTTCGCCCAGCATCAGCAGGCCGAAGGGGATCAGCAGGAACAGGTACACCGGAATAAACACGATGAACATGCCGTACCAATCGGTGGCAATCCAGTAATACTGCAGCGGCACCATCAAATAGAGCGCGAGGATCAGGCGGCGGTCGGTGATGCGTACGGGCAAGATCGAGAATATTTCCCGCAGCGCAATAAAGCTGAGTAAGGCGAAGAAGATCAGCGAGGCGACCTGGCCAATCATCAGTGCGGTAAACACCACCGCGACCATGACCCACCAGGAGTTAATGCGCTGTTTGAGCTCCAGATGCGCTTCCGGGCTGAGGCGTGAGCGCAGGCGCCACTGGGTGATGGAGGCCACCACTAGCATTGCCAGCACTACCAGCATGGCCCCAAGTGCATTGGGGGTGAGGTCGAGCATAAAGGCCAGGCCGATATCCATCTTAGTTGGCTCCACGTTGTTGCAGGCGCAGATAGGCGCCAATCAGGCGGCGCATCGCGGTCATCGCGCTACCTACCACCAGCAGGATTAAGCTAATCCAGAGCACCATTCCGTAGTGCCCCCAGAAGATCTCTAATGCGGAAATCACCGCAGCCACGGTGATCAGCGCCATGCGTTGCTGCTTGGCCATCGGGCCGCGAAAATCTGCGGGCAGGCCAAGAGAGACGCCCAGCACGCGAATATAGGCGGTCATAACCGCCAGCAGGGCGCCGAGCCAGGCCAGCCACATGGCGCTCGGGTAATCCGGCAGCGCGAAGCCGCAGGCGATGATCAGCAGCGGGTCGGCTATGCGGTCTGGCACATCGTTGAATAGCTCGCCGGCCAGCGTTTGCTTGCCACCTTCCATCGCGACCATGCCATCGAACAGGTTGCACAGCAGGCGCAATTGAATCAGCAACGCGGCGGCCAGAAACCAAAGTGAGCGCTCGCCCGCTAACGTCTGTCCGGCCATCACCAGCGCTGCGCCGCCGCCCAGGGCAAAGACCACGCTGAGCACTGAGATCTGATTGGGCGTTACGCTGCGGCGGCTAAGCCAGGCGGCGAAGCGTCGCATCATTTGCTGATCGCGAATCTTCAAGGGGCGGCGGTTGCTGAGGTCGGTCATGGTTTACTGCTCCGAAGAACTGGCGCTGGCATCACGCGCCAGCGAAAAAGTGAGATACAGGCAATAGGCAAAGGCCAATGCGCTGGGCGGCAATATGGTGGCCCAAAGCGCGGGCGTGGCATTGGCAGTATGCGCTAGCCAGAGGGCGCTGAAGCTGACCGATACGATCAGCAACGGCGGCAGGATGACACGCAATAGGGGGCCGGGTAGGCGTGTGAATAGGGCATTGGCGCAAACAGCCATAACCAAGGTAATGAGGGCGCTGGCGGTGCCTTGTAACAGACCGGCGATCAAGGCTTCACGATGGCCCGCAGACCAGTTGGCTAGCAGCGCCCAACCACCCCAAAGTAGAAACGCCATTGCAGCGGCAGCCAGGCGGCCAGGTGCGACGGCACTCATCGCGTCTGTCCTGTTGCACAAGGCGTTGTGTGAGTCTTCAAGGGTGCTGAGAAGGTAAGCAGCAGGGAGAATAAAAAACGTTGTTCTGGCAAAAGAAGCATGCCCTGAAATCCTGTTCGATCGGCAATCAAGAGGAGCAGCTTAACGCATATGCTGAGCAGCGCACGAGTGCGCGCTGTTCAGGCTGTGACGGTCATCATGCGGTATAGAGCAATGCGGCGGGTTTTAACTCAGTTGAGCGTTTCGACCTGCACGTCGCCGCAGTCGCTGGCGACCCATGTGCTGGTTTCGCGGTGTTCTACTTTCACCGGGCCGTTCAGCTCTTCGCTCAGACCACCGGTGAGCTGCTCGGAAACCTGATAGGTGCCGTCACCCCGAAAGGTTGAGCGCATTTCGCGACTGCTAACCATCTGCATGTCGCCTTGCATGGTGCCGGTAAAACCCTCGGTGTTTGCGCATTCGCCGCTGAACTCCAGGCGGTCGTCCGCATTTTGCGCCACTTTAAGTTTACAGCCGGGTATCTGCTGCTGGGCGTCTGCTAATAAGGTGTCTGGATCGGTCATTTGCTGCGCCAGCTCGCTGGTAATACAGCGTTTGTGGCCTGCGGCTTCGGCATCCCCCATCATTTGTTCGACCATGGCGCGCTGTTCGGCAGGCATATTGGCGAGCATGGCCTCACGTGCTTCGCGCATTTTTTTCTGCATGTCTACGCCATTGATCAGAGTGGTGCTGTCACTGATCCAAAGGCCGGGTTCGGGAGCGGGTTCGATGTTGGCAGCGTAGAGCGGGGCGGTTGCGGTCAGTAACAGGCAGGCGATCAGGTGATGTGGGGTGAATTTCATGTGCACTCCTTGCTTGGTCAGGTCGATTAAATGAAGTCGTATCTAACTATAGAAGCGAGGGGCGGAAACGCCATCCCGGTGTTGTGCTGTGGGCGGCAAAACCTGTGCAAAGTTGACCAAGCACTGCTTGGTCAACTTTGACGCGCGGGTAAACAAGGCTGAATGCGAGCGACTGTCGCCGGACTTCAGCTCACCACCCGATAACAAGGCACATAGTCAGCGCCGCCCGGTAGCTTCATCCGGTGCTGGCTCACAAACGCTTGGAGCAGACGATCTAGCGGCTGCATTACCTCGGCATCGCCATGAATTTCGTAAGGCCCATACTGCTCGATACGGCGGATACCCTGGTCCTTGACGTTGCCGGCGACAATGCCGGAAAAGGCGCGGCGCAGGTTGGCAGCTAGTTCGTGCGGAGGGAGGTCGCGGCTTAGTTGCAAGCTGGCCATGTTTTCATGGGTGGGATCGAAGGGACGTTGAAAACTTTCTTCGATGCGCAGCAGCCAGTTGAAGTGAAACGCGTCATGACGCTCGCGGCGGAATTGTTCTACTTCCTGCAGGCCGCGGGTCATCTGCCGTGCAACTTCAGACGGATCATCAATGATGATCTGGTAATGCTGCTGTGCGGCTTCACCGAGAGTGGCGCCAACGAATGCGTTTAACTGTTGCAAGTAAGCTTCGGCGCTTTTAGGGCCGGTGAGAATGACCGGGAAGGGCAAACCTTTGTTAGCCGGGTGCATCAAGATGCCGAGCAGGTAAAGAAACTCTTCGGCGGTACCGGCGCCGCCGGGGAAGATGATGATGCCGTGGCCCACGCGTACGAATGCTTCTAGACGCTTCTCGATATCGGGCAGAATCACCAGCTCGTTAACGATGGGGTTGGGCGCTTCGGCGGCAATGATGCCCGGCTCGGTGAGGCCCAGATAACGCCCCTCAAGGATGCGCTGTTTAGCGTGTGCAATGGTGGCGCCCTTCATTGGGCCTTTCATTACGCCGGGCCCGCAACCGGTGCAGATATCCAGACTGCGCAGGCCAAGTTCGTGGCCGACCTTTTTGGTGTACTTGTATTCTTCTGTGCTGATCGAATGGCCGCCCCAACACACCACCATTTTTGGCTCTACCGCAGGGCGCAGCGTGCGCGCGTTACGCAATAGGTGAAACACGTAATCGGTGATGCCCTCAGAGCTACTTAGATCGATGCGCTGGCTATCGATCTCGCTCTCGGTATACACAATGTCGCGCAGCGCGCTGAAGAGCATTTCACGGGTGCTGGCAATCATCTGGCCATCAACGAAGGCATCCGCCGGTGCGTTCAACAATTCCAGCCGCACGCCCCGGTCTTGCTGATGAATATGAACTTCAAAGTCATGGTAGGCCTCAAGAATCGTCTTGGCGTTATCGACATGAGCGCCGGTATTGAGGATGGCCAATGCACACTGGCGAAAGAGGGTGTAGGTGCTGCCGGAGCCGGCTGCACTGAGCTGTTGTACTTCACGTTGCGAGAGCGTTTCCAGACTGCCCTTGGGGCTGACGGAAGCGTTGATGACCTTCTTTGCTGGCATGCGGTTTTCCTGAACAGGGAGCTGGCGATTCCGGCGGCTCGAAGCGGCTAGATATCACGTTTGATTATGTTTGCATTGTCTACGGGGCGCGTGCAGGAAAGCAAACGTTGCCAGCGGTGCAGTGTTATTTGAGCGCTCTGGCTGATTGGGGAACGTGATGGTCTCACTTGTTAATTACACTCGAAGTAGCAGTGCTGTTGTGTGCTGCGGGGGGAATGCCTCTGTGCCAGTAGTCGGCAGTTTTTTCGTTGTTCTACTGACTTGAGAGACAGATAGTCTGACAGGAAACTGTGTGACTGTTTTTCCTGTTGAGCGGTTAGGAGCCCAGGTAAACGAGCTTGCGTGCGGGGAGTGGTATGAGCAGTGGCATGGCCTGCCTTTTGGCCGCTCGGTTCGATAGCCAACTCATGGCAGTGTAACAGGCGCTAGGTGAGCGTAATGCTCTGGCATTGTGCAGCGCTAAGTCCTGCCTTGCCGGTGTTTGCTTAGCGGTCACCTCGCTACAGGAGTTGCGGCCCGGGCGATAGTGCAATAAAACCCGCGCGCCAAGAGCTACTGGCTCTGCGACGGTATGGTGTTTGCTTGCTTTTGCAGGCTCGAAAGACCTGGTGCCTTAAGGTAGCCAGGTATGTCGAGGTGCCCTGCACGGTTCTATCCGGTAGGGCTCACTTAAGCTAAGGAGTACCGATAGATGAGCAAGCCGCTGGTTAGATGGGAGCTTAACCCAGCCCGCAGCGCGGTAGTTGTGGTCGATATGCAAAAGGTGTTCTGCGAGCCTGGTGGCGCGCTCTACGTAAAACACACTGCCAGTATCATTGAGCCGATTCAGACGCTGACGGAGGCGGCTCGCCGCTGCGGTCTGCCGGTGGTTTACCTGCGCCATATCGTGCGTGGTGACGGCTTGGATACCGGCCGTATGCGCGACCTTTACCCCAACGTTGACCAGATTCTCGCGCGCAGCGAGCCCGATGTGGAAGTGATCGATGCGCTCAAACCGCACCCCGGCGATATCGTTATCGATAAGCTGTTCTACAGCGGCTTTCACAACACCGATCTGGATACCGTGTTGCGTGCGCGCGACGTGGATACCATCATCGTTTGCGGCACGGTGACCAACGTTTGCTGTGAAACCACCATTCGCGATGGCGTGCACCGCGAATACAAGGTGATCGCCCTCAGCGATGCTAACGCAGCGATGGATTATCCCGACCTGGGTTTCGGTCCGATCTCTGCCGAAGAAGTGCAGCGCACCTCGCTCACTACCATCGCTTATGAGTTTGGGGAGGTCACCACGACGGCAGACGTTATTGGTCGCATTGAGCAGCGCTGAGCATTGTCCTTCAGGGAGCGTGAATCCGGCTCATAGCGAATTTAGGCATCCAGCCGGTCCGGTTCTTTCAGAAACGGCAGCTGGGCTGCGTCCTCCAGTTCGTCTTCCGGATGGTTTGCCAGGCTGGCGCTGACGGCAATGAAGAAGCCGATCAGCGTCAGCATTGCGACGATTTCAGAGATCAGCATGGTATGAGCTCCTGTTTTCTCAGTGGGCGGTTGCCAGGGCGTTAGTCTGTGCCTCGAGCTGGCGTGCCGCGCGTACGGTGCGCCAGGTATTCCAGGCCATGCACAGCATGCCGGTGAGGAAGAAGGCGCCGCCAATAACTCGCACCACGTAACCTGGATGGCTGGCCTCCAATGCCTCGACGAACGAGTAGGTCGGCGTACCGTCAACATTCACTGCGCGCCACATTAGGCCCTGGGTAATGCCGTTGACCCACATGGCCACGATGTACAGCACGGTGCCGATGGTCGCGAGCCAAAAGTGCAGGTTAATTAGCCCGATACTGTGCATTTTCTCGACCCCAAATACCTTGGGAATCAGGTGGTATAGCGAGCCGAAGGTGATCATCGCGACCCAACCCAGAGCGCCTGCGTGTACGTGTCCGATGGTCCAGTCCGTGTAGTGCGACAGCGCGTTCACGGTTTTGATCGCCATCATCGGTCCTTCAAAGGTGGACATGCCGTAGAAGGCGAGGGCGACCACCAAAAAACGCAGGATCGGATCGGTACGCAACTGATGCCATGAGCCTGATAGCGTCATCATGCCGTTGATCATGCCGCCCCAGCTGGGTGCTAACAGAATCAGCGACATCACCATGCCGAGCGACTGAGCCCAGTCCGGCAGGGCGGTGTAGTGCAGGTGGTGCGGGCCGGCCCAGATGTACAGGGTGATCAACGCCCAAAAGTGCACGATGGACAGGCGGTAGGAGTAAACCGGCCGGTTCACCTGCTTGGGTACAAAGTAATACATCATGCCGAGAAATCCGGTGGTCAGGAAAAAGCCCACCGCGTTGTGCCCGTACCACCATTGCACCATGGCATCGGTCGCGCCGGCATAGACCGGGTAGGACTTGAACCAGCTGATCGGGATCGAGGCATGATTAACGATATGCAGCACGGCGATCACCAGAATGAAGGCACCGAAGAACCAGTTGCCAACATAAATATGGGGGGTTTTGCGGCGCATTAACGTACCGAAGAAGACCACCGCGTAGGCTACCCAAACGACGGCCATTACGACCGCGCCGGTGAACTCTATCTCGGCATATTCTTTGGTCGTGGTCAGCCCCTGCGGCAGCGTAACCAACATGATGATAATCACTGCCTGCCAGCCCCAGAAAGTAAAGGCCGTAAGGCGCGGCGCAATTAACGGAGTTTGGCAGGTGCGCTGCACGGCATAGTAACTGGCTGCGAACTGCGCGCTACCGGCAAAACCGAAAATCACCAAGCTGGTATGCAATGGTCGCAAACGGCCAAAGCTCGTCCAGGGCAGATCAAAGTTGAGTGCTGGCCAGACTAGCTGCGAAGCAACCAATAACCCGACTGACATACCTACCACGCCCCAAAAGACCGTCATGATGGCGAATTGGCGCACCACCCGATAATTGTAAGGCTGCACTGCAACCGTGTTCTGCATCGTTGAAACCTTTCTGACAGTGACCGCGGACCGCGCCGCAAAAGTAGCAGCACTGTAAGAAAGAGAGACAAAACAAAACAGACTCAGAGGTCATGCATAAAAGCGTATCAGTTAAGGTTGAAAGCTCAGCGGCGAGTTTCAGCTGCGCCCTTTTAGAAAGACGCGATGATACGGCCGAGGGTCGCCATGGCCTGTTCGCTGCGCGTGTCCCACGGATGACCATAGTTCAGGCGGGCGCAGTGGCCGTAGTGGCGGTTGGCGGAGAAGATTGGGCCTGGCGCCAGGCTGATGCCCTGGGCCAGTGCATGCTGGAATAGCTGTAACGAGTCAACCTGGAGCGGAAACTCGAACCAGAGAAAGTAGCCACCATTAGGGCGGGTGACTCGAGTGTCCGCCGGAAAATGCCGCGCGGCCGAGGCTAGCATCGCGCGCTGTTGGCTTTCCAGTGCGTGTCGCAGTTTGCGCAGGTGACGGTCATAGCCGCCGTGTTGCAGGTAATCGGCCAGTGCCGCCTGGGCCGGCACCGAGGGCGAGATGGTGGTCATCAGCTTGAGGCGGCTGATTTGCTCGGCAAAGCGCCCGGCAGCCACCCAGCCCACCCGATAGCCGGGAGCCAAGCACTTGGAGAAGGAGCCGCAGTGCATCACCAGGCCCTCAGAATCAAAGCTCTTGACTGGTTTGGGCGGCTGGCTGCCGTAGTACAGCTCGGCATAGACGTCGTCTTCGATCATCGGCACCTGATGCTGCTTGAGCAGAGCGTAGAGCGCCTGCTTTTTTTCATCGCTCATGCTGGCGCCCAGGGGGTTCTGCAAACTGCTCATAAACCAGCAAGCCTTGATGGGGAAACGCTGCAGGCTGTCGGCCAGGCTGTCCAGATCAATCCCTTCGCGCGGGTGCACCGGAATTTCTACAGCCTTGAGCTTGAGTCGTTCCAGTACCTGCAAGGTAGCGTAAAAGGCCGGAGTTTCGATGGCGACCAGGTCGCCTGGCTGGGTCACGGTCTGCAGGCAGAGGTTGAGTGCTTCCATGGCGCCGGTGGTGATCACCAACTCTTCCAGCGGAAGCATCATGCCGCTGACCATATAGCGTAAAGCAATCTGCCGGCGCAGATCGGGATTGCCGGCAGTCATGTCTGCAATCACCGCGTGCGGCTGCATATCACGCGCACTCTTGGCCAGCGAGCGTGACAGGCGCGCCAGCGGAAACAGGTTGGGGCTGGGGAAGGCCGAGCCAAATGCGACCATGTCCGGGTCCTTGAGCGAGCTCAATACCGAGAACACCAGCTCGCTGACATCCACCTCCACGCTGTCGGAAGCGTACTGGCCGATGTCCGGTTCGTGCAGCTGGCGACGGGCGAGGGCATGCACAAAGTAGCCAGAGCGCGGGCGCGCCTGAATCAGACCACGGTCTTCCAGCAGGTAGTAGGCCTGGAACACGGTAGAGGGGCTGACCCCATAGGTGCGGCTGGCATGCCGCACCGAGGGTACCTTCTCACCCGGGGCGATCACCCCGGTACGGATCAGTTCGGCGATCTCGTCAGCGAATTTCTCGTAGCGTTTCATCCTGTCCTGTGCGGGTTTAGAGGCATGCACATACTCTACGCCATCGACAGTGGCCATGCGACGCTCAGCGCACCGTGGGCGAAACGAAGGTCGATGCATCGCTGACCTGGTTATCGGTATCCTGCAGATCTTTGACCACAAACTGCAGGGGCTGGCTGCCGGAGCGATCGTCGGGCTGCTGGCGGCTGACGCGCACTGGCACTACCGCCGTTTCACCACCGGCGATGGTCACCTCGCCCATACCTTGGGCCTTGTAACGATCGGGCTCGCCCAGGTCGATAGTGTAGGAGCGGCTTTGCTGGCTCTTGTTGATGACCTTCAGGGTATAGATGTTTTCAATTTCCCCGGCGCTGTTTGCCCGGAATATGCTGCGGTCACGGCTGACGTCCAAGTCAATCATCGGGCGAACCTGGATTCCCCAGGCCAGACTACCGATCATCGCCAGCAGCACGGCGGCATAACCGAGCAGGCGAGGGCGTAACCAGTGGGTAGGCTTTCCTTCCAGCGCCTGCTCGGAGGTATAGCGGATCAGCCCGCGCGGATAGTCCATCTGGTCCATCACGCTGTTGCAGGCGTCGATACAGGCGCCACAGCTGATGCAGTCGAGTTGCAGGCCGTCGCGGATATCAATACCGGTAGGGCACACCTGGACGCAAACCGTACAGTCAATGCAGTCGCCCAGGCCAGCGACGGTGTGGTCGATGGACTTCTTGCGTGGCCCGCGGGACTCGCCTCGGGCGCTGTCGTAGGTAACTACTAGGGTGTTCTCATCGAACATGACGCTCTGAAAGCGGGAGTAGGGGCACATGTGCAGACAGACTTTCTCGCGCAGCCAACCCGCGTTGAAGTAGGTGGCAGCGGTGAAAAAGAGCAGCCAGAACCCGGTGCTGGCGCCCAGTTGCAGGTGCAGCATGTCGCGGACCAGTTCGCGTACCGGGGTGAAGTAACCGACAAAGGCAATCGCCGTGGCCAGGCTGACGGCCAGCCAGATGCCGTGCTTGGCAGTGCGTCGCGCCAGTTTGTTGAGTGACCAGGGGGCTGCGTCGAGGCGAACGCGCTGATGCCGTTCACCCTCAGTTACCTTCTCGGCCCACATGAAAATCCAGGTCCAGACGCTTTGCGGGCAGGTATAGCCGCACCACACGCGTCCAGCAAAGACCGTGATGAAGAACAGTCCGAAGGCAGCGATCATCAGAATCGCCGATAGCAGAATGAAATCCTGTGGCCAGAAAGTCGCGCCAAAGATAAAGAAATGCTTGGCGTTCAAATCCCAGAGCACGGCTTGATGGCCATTCCAGTTCAGCCAAGCCGTGCCGAAGAACAATAGTATCAGCACGCCTGCACCGCTTAGGCGCAGGTTGCGAAATAACCCCTTGAAACTGCGGGTATGGATGGGGTCGCCGGTCTGCGCGGGCGGCACGAAGGTGATCGCTTCCGCCTTTTTGGCAGTCACGTCTCTAATTGGAATCTGGCTGGTCATGGCAGTCACGGCTCTTGGTTATCAGGCGCGGGGCATGATGCGTGGCCAGCTGATTTGATAACAGATTCAGAATGCACTTAAAAAAGCGGATCAGATGAGATCGTCCGGCGCTGATCCGGGCTATCTGCTGCTGCTTCTCGTTCGCGCCTGGCGCCTTTGTGAATGCGATCTGATCCGCTTTTTTTGGCTGAATCTGGGTCTGGTTGGTAAGCGCCTGGCTGCGCATAGTGGTGATCTGATCCGAGCTGCCCGTTGCCAGCGCCTTATTAGCGGCGCGCGCAGCCCACCCGAGAGGTTTGCATGTACCACTATGATGAATATGACCGCGCGCTGGTAACCGAGCGCGTAGCCCAGTTTCGCGATCAGGTTGCGCGGCGTCTGAGCGGTGAACTGAGCGAAGAAGAGTTTTTGCCGCTGCGCCTGCAGAACGGCCTGTATCTGCAGCGCCATGCCTACATGCTGCGGGTGGCGATCCCCTACGGCACGTTGTCGTCAGACCAGCTGCGTACTTTGGCCAGTATCGCCCGCGACTTTGATCGCGGGTACGGTCACTTCACCACCCGGCAGAATATCCAGTACAACTGGATTGAGCTGGAGCAGGTACCGTATATTCTCGAACGGCTGGCGCAGGTTGATATGCACGCCATCCAGACATCGGGCAATTGTGTGCGCAACATCAGCACCGACGCCTTTGCGGGCGTAGCGGCAGATGAGGTACTCGACCCGCGACCGCTCGCGGAAATACTGCGGCAGTGGTCGACCGTCAATCCGGAGTTTCTCTACTTGCCGCGCAAATTCAAGATTGCGCTGTGCTCGGCCACTGAAGATCGGGCGGCGGTCATGATGCACGACATCGGCCTGTATCTGTACCGCGATGCGGACGGCGAAATGTTGTTTGACGTCTTGGTTGGCGGCGGCCTGGGGCGTACGCCCATTTTATCGCAGCCGATCCGTCGCGCGCTGCCCTGGCGCCATCTGCTGTCGTACGTCGAGGCGGTATTGCGGGTGTACAACCGGCATGGCCGACGCGACAACAAGTACAAGGCGCGGATCAAAATTCTGGTCAAGGCGCTGGGGATCGAGGCCTTCGCCAGTGAGGTCGATGCCGAGTGGGAGCATATCAAGGACGGGCCGGCCGAGCTGACCGAAGCCGAGTTCAGCCGGGTAGCGGCCAACTTTGTGCCGCCAGCCTATCTACCGCAGCCGGCTACTGACCTCGGGTATGGCACAGCGCTGGCGCAAGATGCCCAGTTTAGCCGCTGGGTTCAACGCAACACCCACGCGCACAAGGTGCCGGGCTACGTGTCTGTCACGTTGTCGACCAAACCCGGTGGCGATACCCCGCCCGGTGATGTCACCGCCGAGCAGATGGAGCAGGTCGCGGATCTGGCGGGGCACTTCGGTTTTGGTGAAATTCGGGTAGCGCATGAGCAAAATCTAGTCCTGCCGGATATTGCCAAAGCCGATCTTTACCGCTTCTGGCAGGAGGCCTGTGATGCCGGCTTAGCGACGGCCAACATCGGACTGTTGACGGATGTGATTGCCTGTCCCGGCGGCGACTATTGCTCACTGGCCAATGCCAAATCCATTCCGGTAGCGCAAGCGATCCAGCATCGCTTTGCCGATCAGACGCTGCTGCAGGATTTGGGCGAGATCAGCCTGAATATCTCCGGCTGCATGAACGCCTGCGGGCATCACCATATTGGCAACATCGGCATTCTCGGCGTCGATAAAAATGGGAGTGAGTGGTATCAGTTCACGATTGGCGGTGCGCAGGGTAAGCAGAGCGCGCTGGGTAAGGTGATTGGACCGGCTTTCAGCGCTGCCGAGGTGCCGGATGTGATTGCACACCTGGCCGACGTCTACCGCGAACAGCGCCTTGAGCATGAGCGCTTTGTTGATACCGTCGCTCGGGTAGGACTGGAGCCGTTCAAGGCGCGGGTCTATCAGCGTGAGGGGGTGAGCGCATGAATAATCTGATACGCCTGGGTGATGAGGGTGCCAAGTTGGTCGACGCTGACCCCTGGATGCTGGCGCTGACGCTGCCCGAGCCGCCAACTGCGCCGTTGATTCTGTCGCTGAGCGACTGGCTGGCGCGTCAGCCTGAGGCCGTTTTGCAGGCAGAGCAGATCAGCGCCGATGCAGTTTGTCTGCAGCCGGATGATGAAGCAGAACAACTGGAGCCCTATCTTGCCGTGCTGCCGTTGATCGCGGTGCACTTTCCCACGTTCCGCGATGGTCGTGGCTACAGCCAGGCCTACCTGTTGCGGACCCGGTTGAGGTGGCAGGGTGAACTGCGGGCGGTGGGTGACGTCTTGCGCGATCAGCTCAGCCATATGCGCCAGTGCGGCTTTGATGCGTTTGCGGTGCGTGAAGACAAGTCGGCTGAGGATGCCCTTAAGGGCTTGGCTGGCATGAGCGTGCTCTACGGCCGCTCCGCCATCGAGCCCCGACCCTTGTTTCGACGCCGAGATACGGTGTGATCAAGGGCTTGCTGTTGCTGCTGGTGATGCAGGTCGGCGGCGCCTTGTTGCAGCAACTGTGGTTGCCGATGCTGCCGGGGCCGGTGATCGGCCTGTTATTGCTCTTGGTGTTGCTACTGGTGCTCGGGCGCATTCCGCAGTGCCTGGAGCAGGCCAGCTCTGCGTTGTTCCAGTATTTGCCGCTACTGCTGGCCGTGCCGGCTACCGGCATTCTACTGGGCGGTGAGGTGCTGCTGGCACAATTGCCAGCAATCAGCGTCGGGCTGCTGTTATCGCTGCTGTTTTGCATCCCCTTGTGTGGCTGGATGATGCAGCGTCTGATCGCGGCGGAAACCGATGATGACTGATCCGTTGGTGCAGGTAATACACTCATCGGTTATCGCGATAGCCCTGACGCTAGCGGCCTTTTTGTCTGCTGTCTGGCTATATCGTCGTAGCGGCTGGCTGGTATCGCAGCCGGTACTGGTGACCATGCTGATTATTATCGGCGGCATCCGCCTGCTGGGTCTGGATTATCAGGCCTACCGGGAAGCCGTGGTGCCCATCTCGTGGTTGCTCGGCCCAGCGACAGTTGCGTTGGCCGTGCCGCTGTACCGTAACGTGCGGCGCATTCGTCAGGCGCTATGGCCGGTCATGCTGACGTTGCTGGTAGGTGGTGTCGCCATCGTGGCGCTCACGCTGCTGTTTGCCCGCTGGCTGGGTGCGGATGTACCCGTATTGATGACGCTGGCGACCAAGTCGGTGACTATGCCTATTGCGATGCCGCTAGCAGAGCAGTTGGGCGGTATTGCCGCCCTGGCTGCGGTGCTGGTGATGCTGACGGGCGTGGCAGGCACTGCCATGCTGCCGCCATTATTGAGTCTCTGTGGCGTGCGGCATCCCGCTGCGCGCGGCATGGCATACGGCATGAACGCCCACGCAGTGGGTACCGCCAGAGCGCTGGAGGAGGGCGATGAATGTGGCGCCTTTGCGGCGCTGGCGATGGGGGCATTGGGGGCGTTGACGGCCGTGTTGCTGCCAATGGCGTTTTTACTTTGGAATGTGCTGGTGGGTTGAGCGTAACCTGCTGTCGCACTGCGATAACAGCCAGGAACCAAAGCTGATGGGCACGGCTCTACACTATAGAGCTGTGCCGTTATGTCCGGGTTGACTGCACAAAGCGTGCATTGTGCGATCGGACTACCATGGGAGGCATATCGGCATTTGGCTCGTTACATTCCTCGCAGCAAGGAGTTATCGCAGATGGGTATTTCGAACCATGAACTTCATCATGACTTTCCACAGTACAGCGATCTGATCGACCAATTGACCGAGCACGACGGACACTTCAAGAAGCAGTTGAAGGAATATGCGGAGCTGGACAAGGAAATACAGACGCTGGAGAAGCAAAATCTGCCAGTGTCAGATGAAAACTTTACGCAGATGAAGACGAGTCGAGCGCATCTCAAAGACCAGCTATACAACACTTTGTTAAAGGCGGCCGAAGACTGAGGTCCCCGCTGAGTCAGAATAGCCAGACTGGCTAGAGTACAGTTGTTTTACCAAGTGACTCACGCAATAAAGTGTTCATATAAGAGGCCGGAGCCCCGAGCGGGGTTCCGGTTTTTTTGTTGCCTTGATTCAGGTGCGTGGATGCTCGTTAGGGCGCAGGTCAAACACCAGTACTTCGGCATTCTGCCCCTGATTAATCTCCAGCGCCTTGGCGTGTCGCAGTTTGAGCCCGTCACCTGCTTGCAGGCGTTGCCCGTTTACCGTGACCGTGCCGCTGGCCACATGTACATAGGCATGGCGGTTGGCAGGCAGAGTGAGCGTTGCATGCTCGTCGCCGTTGAACAGCCCCGCATAAACCCGCGCATCCTGATGCAGGGTGAGTGCACCGTCGCCTCCGTCCGGAGCCATAATCAAACGTAGCCGACCGCGTTTTTCTGCGGCAGCAATATGCTGCTGCTGATAACCCGGCTGGATACCTTTTTTGCTCGGCATGATCCAGATCTGCAGGAAGTGAACCGGCGTGCCGTTGCTGGCGTTGTACTCGCTGTGGGCAACCCCGGTGCCAGCACTCATTAGCTGCACGTCGCCGGGCTTGATCAGCGAGCCGTTGCCGAGCGTGTCTTCATGCTTCAGCGCACCTTCGAGCACGTAGGAGAAAATCTCCATATCGCTGTGCGGGTGCTTGCCAAAGCCACCACCCGCGGCCACTCGGTCATCGTTGATCACCAACAGATCCGAAAAGCCGATGTGCTCTGGATCATAATAAGAGCCGAACGAAAAGCTGTGACGCGACTGTAACCAGCCGTGGTTGGCAATACCGCGTTCGGTGGCTTTGCGTAGCGTCGTTTGATTGGTCATGTCGGGTACTCCTGTTTTCGTTGTGGGCGTTTGTATTAAAAAGAGCCTTGGCCCGCTGAAAACAGATTACTGTCTATTCTTGCGTGGATTAAGATGCTGAAATAGGTATCACTGTCCGCTAAGGGGTGACAATGAATCAGCTGGGAGATATGCAATTATTCGTTAGCGTACTGGAATGCGGCAGTTTCACTGCGGCCGCCGATGAGCTGGGCCTATCAAAGCAGTTTGTTAGTCGCCGGGTTGCAGCGCTGGAGGCCCGCCTTGGGGTTCGCCTGATCAACCGCTCGACGCGTAAACTGAATGCCACCGTATTGGGTCAAAGCTATTTCGAACGCGCGCGACGGATACTGCAGGATGTAGCCGAGACCGACATGCTGGTTTCTGAGCAGGGCGCCTCGCCGCGTGGCGCTCTGCGGCTATCGGCGCCCATGTCGTTCGGCACCTTGCACCTGAGTACCTTGTTGCCGGATTTCATGCGGCTTTACCCGGATGTGAGTATCGAGCTAGATCTGAGTGATCGCACGGTGGATCTGCTTGGTGAAGGTTACGATATGGCTATCCGTATCGGTGCTCTGGCTGATTCCACACTGATCGCTCGGCAATTGGCAGCGATGGACATGGTCACTTGTGCCAGTCCGGCCTATCTGGCGGCGCACCCAGCACCGCAGACGCCATCTGATCTACGCCAGCATGAGTGCATGCTTTACGGTCACAGCAAGACGGTTGAATGGCGCTATTGGATCGATGGCCGTAGCCAGGCAGTGGCGGTGCAGGGACGCTACCGGGTGAACAATGGTGAGTTGGTGCGCGACGCGGCGATTGCCGGGTTGGGGCTGACCATGTTACCGGCGTTTATCGTTGGCGAAGGGTTGGCTCGTGGCGATTTGGTAACCGTGCTGGACAGTTACCAGCTGCCAACGACCAAGGTGTACGCCGTGTACCCGCAGCATCGTCAGTCGTCATTGTTGGTGCAGTTTCTGGTCGATTATCTGCGTGATGCCTTGTTAACGCGCAAATAGGGCAGACGCTTTCAGCTTTAGTTTTGCGTCGCAATTCATCCCTTAGAAGGCTAGCTCAGCGCCGAGATGGGGCCGTGAGAGATCCTGACGATCGCGTTTTGGAGATTCAATTTGTTGATGAGCCGGTTCCACTACCCAATCGCACGGCGCTCATAGCTTTTGGGTGAATATGTCGCGCCATAAAGGGGTGGGTGGGCTTGGAGCTGAGCCAGAACACCGCACGAGCATTTAAATATACGGTAGGGCGCTGCTCGCCAGAACTTGGGAGTTAATGTCGAAGAATGTCAGGCATTATTTGATAAAAAACAGACATAAAAAAACCCGCCTAAGCGGGTTTTTTTATGTCTGTACTTACCGAAGGGTAATTACAGAGCTTGGATCTGTGAAGCCTGAGGGCCTTTAGCGCCTTCAGTGGCGGTGTAAGACACTGCCTGACCTTCTGCTAGAGATTTAAAGCCGCCGCCTACTATTTCTGAGAAATGAGCAAACAAATCTTTGCCGCCGTCTTCAGGAGTAATAAAGCCAAAACCTTTTGCATCGTTGAACCATTTTACTGTGCCGTTAGCCATGTTTACTTACCTTTTCTATATCAATGAGCATTCGCTCGGAAGTGCAATAAATATTCAAATAAGGGAAGTATTGTGACTGAAGTACCGTAAGGAACGAACAATATACAAAAATCGCGCTAACTTGAAACGTCTTGCTTGTTGGGAACAAACCTACGGGGTATGCGAGGAAGAGTCAAGCTAAATAACTAACATCAATTGCTGAGCGGTTTGCGCTCCCAAGCCAGATTGTCGTTTTGGGGTGTGATCACGCAGTGTAGGCAGAGGCAGAAAACGGAGATTATCCAGTGTTGAGAAAGGTATGAAGCTACATGGCTACTGGGGCTCAAAAAGCCAAGGCTGCTCATTGGAATTACCTATCGACTACATCGAGCATTATTTTCCCGGATACGCCGTTTATTACCATTATTTGTAACCGGGAGCTGATGCAATAACGACCAAAATCTAGGAAGTCGCCTTATCTTGCAAATCTGGCGGACACGGCAGTGTTATACGCCAGAGTGACAAATTCCCAAGTGGACATGGCGCGCCTGCGTGAGCAATTTGAGTCAGTGGTGAAATCAGTCAACCCTGTTCCTTGTCGGGACAACCGAGTTGATTATTTGGGTTGGGCTATTACCTGCCGCGACGGATCGGTGGATGGTGGCGTACGGCGTATCTCTGCCGACAATGGCGCGCGTAAAGTGGTCTACGGCAAGGGTAATCGGCGTGGAGTGACTCGCAGCCCAGATCTGCAGTGGGTATATGTCCAAGATGATGGGATGCCTTGGAGGCTTTGGCTAACGGCCCATATGGCGCTCGTTACATTCAAATCGAAAGTGAGGGTGAGGAGATGCCCTTCAGACGCGCTGTTCCAATGGCAATTTCCCGACGGCTGAATTGACAGCGTGCATCTGCCGGTGGAAGTTTCCGGGCTGGTGCGGGTTGATGTTAAACATCGTGGGATCAACCCTGCGATTGGTGCGCAGGGGAAGGTTCATCTGCTGATGGGGTTTGGTAGGGTTTCGACAGACAAGTTGTTGAAACCCTAAGATTTTATACCGATAAGGAATGGGCGTGGAGCACGGCCTTGGCAGCTAACTCAGCGCAATCCGAGATGCTCAAGACTCTCAAATGTCACCGCACCGATGGCCAAACCGTTGTCCATCTGATAGTCCGATAGTGCGGCGATGGTGCGTTCGCCTAGTCGACTATCAATATTGCCGACGCTGTAACCCCGAGAACTGAGCGCAGATTGTAGCCGGGTTATCAGTGCAGGTTGCAGGTCTGAATCGCACGCCGCGCGTCTAAGCACGACCTCCGGCTTGCCCTCGTACTTGGTAATGGCCATGCGGCGGGTTACAGCCGGTTCGGTGCGTTGCTCTACCTTCTCAGCACCTACCGCTTCCATTTTGGCAAGCGTGGCAAACTGTGGTTCGGTGTTGATCTCAACCACTCGAGCGGGCTGGTCTACCACCCAACGTGACACGGTCTTGTATATCGCCGGCGCGACTATTGTTCTGGTGGTTTCGGGTTGGATCTGCACGTTGACCTGAACTTTCTCTTCCTTCGCGGGTATTCCCACAGCGCAGAACGCCATCGCGCCGGTATTTCCGTAGCGTGTGCCCGCGGCTTGACAAGGTTCAAGTACTGTTTTGGCCTGTTCTACGGCGAGCACTTCTTCCCGTGCCTCATACACAGCGGGTACCACGACAGAGCGCGTAGTTTCGGGTTTGACCATTACATGTTCCGTCACCTGTTTGAAGGTGGCGGGCACCACGCGAAAGGACTTTGCTCCCTCACGCGTGACAACCTGCTGAACGCCTTCCCTGAGCTGCGCCGGGGTAACGGCGTAACGCACGCTGGGTTCCTGCAATACGACTTCAACTTCTTCATGTACCGGACGCGGCTTAATGGACGCGTTTACCCAACATTGGCCCGCGGTTATAGCAGTCTCATCCGGCTGCGCGGCAGCAGCTCCCGCAGCCAGACTGAAAGATGCGGCAACGAACAGCGGAGGCAGCCTAAGAAAAGAGCGCATATATTAACTATTCCAGGTCTTATTAATCCAAAGAATCAATGGTATTGGCTAAGGCTTCAAACCACAAGGTGCTAGATCCCAGTATGGGGCGTGTACTCGCTCAAATGTTAATGTCTTTTATGATGGTTGTTTGCTGTCGGAAATCTTTAACGGTTGAAGCGTTCAACCAGTGCATGCGAATTGGAGATCAAGCGCCTGTTTGAGTGCATGGCTTGGTGAAAGCGATAAAGTAAGTTTGCCCCCATGGATTGGCAGCATTGCTGAGTCAGCTTTTCGCGTTTTTCAGCCGTGTCTGCACCAATGAAGGTAATGATAAGGGTAGCGCCAGGTTTGTGGATGAGCGGAAGCTCAGCGTCCAGTAAATGGGTGAGGGTGCGTGCTAAGAAAATACCGCGACCGAGTGATCAGCGGATTTGAGTGGGGAATTGGAGGTTGCTACTGAAGGGGTTAGGTAGCGTGAGGTAACACTGATGCACCCCGCTGCACGGCGAGAACCTAGTCCTCGCTAGCATGCTTAAAGCCTTTGGTGTTGAGTCCCAACTGAACATAATTCAAGGGTTTATAAAGTTTGACGAACTAGTTTCAGTGGTTCGGGCGGTTATTCGTGAAGAAGCTAAAGAACTACGAGGTTTTTTCTGAGTTAAAAAAGGCAATCCACTCCAGGAATCAACAGGTTGCTCACCCGAACAGTCCGAGACCCAGGTCTGACGGTCCTTAGAGTGAGCAACCTGAAGCATTATTGATTATTTGTCAGAAAGAAATCCTTCAATATGCGCAGAAACTCCTGCGGGTTATCCAGATGCACGACGTGCTCGGCGGCGATTTTGAGGTAGGTGCCGTCCTGCAAAAGATCTGTGGCCTGATCGGCCTCTTCCTGACTCATGGCTCCGTTGAGCGTGCCGTCTTCCATGATTTCGCTATTGGCATGCATTAGCAGCGTTGGTGCGCTGATCTGAGCCAGTGCGGTCGCGTGATCGAAGCCTGCGTTCCAACTACCATCGTAGAACGCGGCGCCGAAGCGAGGGTCATATCGATCTAGGCCACGCAGCAACAGACGCACAATGTCATCTTTGACAAGACCCAGTTCAATCGGCTGGTTCGGGTGAGTTAACCGATAGGCTTTAATCGTTTGTTTAAGAATGAACGGCGAACCGGCCCCAATGTTATTACGGAAGAACTGAGCATTCCCGTCGATCCAGTAAAGCAGGAAGTCGTCAGGGTGGTCGACCGTCGCTGCCGTGTAGCTGGTTTTGAAGGCGCGATAAGCGATCGTTTCCGTAATTCGCGGATACTCCGCCGAGAACAGCGGCGGATCTTCCAGCAATACTGAGGTCACCAACTCCGGACGATAAGCGGCCAGCCAGGTAGCCAGTAGACCGCCGGATGAGTTACCGGTGATGTAGACCGGTTCGCCTATTTTGTCCTCGATGAAGTTGGCCAGGTCTGCGCCGATCTGGTCTGCGGTCATAGGATAGTTGGCCGGAGTGACGGTCGTGCCGTGTCCCGGGTAGTCGATGTTGAATACGTGAAAGTGCTTCGCTAGCTCCGGCATGACTCGACTGTAGCTGAACCAGTCCATCAGTTGGGCGTGCAGTAGCACCAGCGGCGGCCCGTTGTCCGGCCCTTCGACATAGCTCAACTGAACTTGGTTGACCTGCGCAGTTTTCTCGACGTAGCCCGCTTGGGCGACGAGTTCGTGATAGGGGTCAACGTAGGTGCCTGGGAGCGTAAGCGCCGCACTGCTGGCGCTGGCAAAGAGGGCATTTCCGATGAAAAAGCTTGCTGCGGCCAGACTCTTCCATAAGACGTGTGGGCGCTGCATGCGTTGTCTCTTCTGAATAAAGGGGACCTGTATTTTTAGCATTGTTCAATCCTCCTGCTTTTGAATGTAGTCCACCGCTGCGCTGCAGTCGGGGGATGACGATGCGGCGCTGCATACCGCTGTTCGCGAATAGGCTTTGCCAGACTGCTCTCTGGTTCGATTTCTCCTTCTTTTGTTTACCGTGATTGCCCTGTTAGCACGCCGGCTGCTACGGGCTTAAGCTTCTCGGGCATTGAACAGGTTAGACTAAAATATAATATTTGAACAACGGTGTTCATTTTTGTTAGATTTGCCACATGTAATCGTCGCTGTGTTGGCAGCAGGCGGGCGGGTTCTTACATCTTTCGCAATGTTGAGATCGAGTGCTGGTATCGGATTTAACTAGTACACAAACAAGAAGAATTAACGTCCAGAGGCTGTGCCATGACCTTTTACTTGTCCCCGCTGTCGTCCAGCGCGGTATTGCCTGCAACTGAGCCCCCTGCTTTGTGGGAAGGCTGAGATGACCATCAAACAGGGACTTATTGATGTACATCACCACATTATTCCTCCGGTCTATGCCGAAGCGCTGCGGCTTTATGGGCTGGATTTGCACGCTGGAATGCCGCTACCCAAGTGGTCGGCTGAAAAGTCGCTGGAGGTGATGGACGTCAACGGCATTCAGTATGCAGTGACTTCATTGACCACCCCGGGAGCGCACCTGGGTGGCGGCGTTGAACAGGCGGCCACGTTGGCGCGCCAGTGCAACGAGTATGCGGCCGAGTTACGTCAGGCCCACGCCGACCGATTTGGCAGCTTTGCACTGTTGCCGCTGCCGTTTACCGAATCATCCTGCGCTGAGGCTGTTTACGCGCTCGACGTACTGGGGGCCGAGGGCATTGTGGTGTTTGGCAGCAGTGACGGCGTGTTTCTTGGTGATCAGTCCCTGGAAGAGCTGATGGCCGAACTGGACCGCCGCGCTGCGGTTGTCTTCGTGCATCCCAACTTACACAAGACCAGCGAAGAGTTGGGCTCGCCCCTGCCCGGGTTTCTGGTTGAGTTTCTCTGTGACACCTCCCGGGCTGCGGTGAACCTGATTGTCAGCGGAACCTTAGAGCGTTATCCGAAAATTCGCTGGATTCTGGCCCACGGGGGTGGTTTTCTGCCGGCCATCAGTGGTCGACTGCAGGCGTTAGAACAGACTGAAACCTATCAAGCGCAGGGTCTGGGCAATATCGACAGCTATCTGCGGGGTTTCTACTACGACACTGCACTGTCGCCGTCGCGCTACTCGATGGCGGCGCTCAAACATTTGGTCGCGCCAACGCAAATCCTGTTTGGTTCGGACTTCCCGTTCGCTCCAGCACCTCTGACGGCCTTGCAGCGTAGGACGCTGGCGGAAAACCCGCTGTGGGACGACAGCCAGCGCTACGCGATTCACCGTGCTAATGCGCTGGCATTGTTCCCGCAGCTGCGCGGTGATGACGAGCAGCAGGTCGCCGAACCAATTGTGTTCGATGAGCCATTTGCCCTGCGCATCAAACGTAGTCTATCCAAACCTGTCGCTTCGCTTGTCGAGAGCGTCCGGAGTCGCTGAGGTTCGCCATGAAGCGTAGAGAATTTGTTGCGGGTGTGAGCCTGCTAATGGGTGCTTCCATGATTGCCCGCGGCGCTTCGACTGCCGGAGCAAAAGGGTTGCCGGAGTTTGATAGGCAAGCCGAAGCCCGCGCAGCTCGTGTGAGCGAGGAAAGTAGGGCAAGACGAATAGACGTGCACCAGCACGGTATACCCGGAGCCTATGCCGCTGCGTTGCGCGTCCGGGGTATGCACAGCTTTGCCGGTCGCGCCTTGCCCGATTGGTCTGTCGAGCAGACGCTGGCGGTGATGGACGCCAAGTGCGTTGCTGTCGCTACCTGCACCGGGCGTATGGTTGGGGCGGGGGGAAGGAGGTGGCGCAGCGCAGTTGGCGCGCCAGTGCAATGAAGAATTTGCCTCGCTTGCGAAGCAACAAAGTGCGCGGCTCGGTTTTCTCGCGGCGTTGCCGTTGCCCGATACGGAGCGGGCCTGTGCCGAGGCGGTATACGCGCTGGATGAGCTAGACGCAGACGGCATCGCTCTGATGGCCAGTGTGAATGGACGTTTTCTTGGGGATGCCGGCTTGGCTGAGCTGATGAATGAGTTGAACCGCCGTCAGGCTCGCGTGCTGGTGCTGCCCAATCTGCATGGCAGCAGCGCCGAGCTCCGGCTGGATATTCCTGGCTTTGCCGTTGAGCAGGCCTGCGACCTGAGCCGCGCAGCGGTCAACCTGATTCTCTCTGGCACTGTAGAACGCTATCCGGCGATCCGCTGGATTTTCGCTGAGGGCGGCGGCTTCTTGCCTTACGCGGCCTGGCGGGTCTCGCTCGCCAATGCCATGCCCGGTTTTCAGGATCTGGCGCCTCAAGGCGTGATGGCTTATTTGCAGCGCTTCTATTTTGATACGGCCACATTGGCGTTGCCGGCATTGGCGGTGCTGGGCGAACTGGTGTCGCCGAGCCGGGTGCTGTTTGGCAGCGGCTTGCCTGTCGTGCCTGGCAATATCGGGCAGCAGGCCTTAGTGCAGGCACAGCAGGCCGAAGTCTGGAGTAATGATGAGTTAGCCGGCATCGAGCGCGGGAATGCGCTGAGTCTGTTCCCGCGTTTTGCCGGGATCTCCGAAAAGGTAGTGCCGGTGCCGTTGTTTGAATCCGAATCCACCCTGCAGCGTATTAAACGCTCCGCGACCCAGCCGCTTGCAACGTTAATGCAGCGCATGAAGGACTGATAGATGACTGAATTTTTTGATGCATTAACGCTGCCCAATGGGCAATTGATCCCCAACCGTTTGGCCAAGGCCGCCACCGAAGAGAATTTGGCCGACAGCGAACACCAGCCGGGCAAGGCGCTGTTAAACCTCTATCGAGCCTGGGCGCAGGGCGGGGTTGGCCTGATCATTACCGGCAACGTTATGGTTGAGCGACACGCGCTGACTGGGCCGGGGGGGGTGGTGCTGGAGAACGAGCGTCACCTGTCCGCTTTCAGCGAGTGGGCTGCGGTTTGCCGCAGCCAGGGCGCGCAGGCGTGGATGCAGATCAACCATCCGGGGCGCCAGCTGATGGCGGCTCTGGGCCAGCCGGCGCGAGGCCCTTCGGCGGTTACGGTGGCTATTGCGGGCATGGAAAAGTTGTTCGCTGTGCCGCAGGCGTTAAGCGACGCTGAGATTGAAGAGTTGATTCAGCGTTACGTCGAGGCGGCCAGACTGGCCGAGCGGGCAGGTTTTACCGGCGTGCAAATTCACGCTGCACACGGCTATCTGTTCAGCCAGTTTCTCTCGCCCCTGACCAACAAACGGAACGACCGATGGGGCGGCTCGTTGGAGAACCGCGCGCGGATATTGTTGCGCACCGTCGATGCGGTGCGTGAGGTGGTGTTGCCGCAGTTCTGTGTTGCTGTGAAGCTCAACTCGGCGGATTTTCAGCGTGGCGGTTTTGAGATCGGTGATGCCATTGCTGTCGTGCAGATGCTCAACGAACGCGGGGTCGACCTGATTGAGCTTTCTGGCGGCAGTTATGAGAGCCCGGCAATGCAGGGCCAGTCGCGGGATGGTTTGACGCTGGCGAGGGAAGCCTATTTCCTTGAGTTTGCTGAGCGTGTTCAGCGGGTAGCGCGCATGCCGTTGATGGTCACTGGTGGGGTGCGCCGACCGCAGGTGGCCCAACAGGTTTTGGCGACGGGCGTCGCTATGGTGGGTATGGCTACGGCATTGGCGTTGCAACCGGATTTGCCGCAACGCTGGAGGGCGGGTGAAAGGCTTTCCGTCGAGCCGGTACGCGTCAGCTGGAAGAATAGAACGCTGGCCGCGGTGGCGACTCAGGCTATCGTCAAGAAGCAGCTGCAACGTCTCAGTCAGGGCAAGCCAGCTAACATCGGGGTGTCCCCGCTGTTGGCGCTAATCGGCGGTCAGCTAAAGCTCAAGCGTCAGTCCAAACGCTATCGCCGCTGGATCACCGCAGTTGATCGCACGAGCTGATAGCTTTGCAGCCTATAAACCTTTCTTGCATGCTCTCGTGCTGTCCGTGCGACCCGCAGCGGGGTGTCGAAGATCGTATTATCCGGGCTATCCTTTAGAAATAAGTTCGCCGCCTTGAATTAAATTGAACAATGTTGTTCAATCCTGCTGGGCTCAAATAAGGCAAAGACAAACCAATATGACTGCAGCACAACGACGAATACATGAAGCTGCCCTGAAGCTTTTCGCTGAAAAGGGGGTAGGAGAGGTCAACGTAAGTGCCCTGGCAGAAGCCGCAGGGGTTGCTCGAGGGACTATTTACAACAACCTGGATAGCATCGAGTCACTGTTTGAAAAGGTAGCAAAAGAACTTAGCGAGGAAATGATTGTTCGAGTCGCCGTGAGTCTGCCTGAAGATATCGAGCCGGCCCATCGGCTCGCTACTGGTATTCGTTTCTACATCCGGCGTTCCCACGACGAGCCTAGCTGGGGACGTTTTTTGGTGCGTTACGGCTTTAACTCGGAGGCTCTGAGGAGTATGTGGTCCGGGCAACCGTTGATGGATCTGGAATCAGGGATGGCAAGTGGTGCCTATGACCTTAAGCGCGAGCAAATGACCTCTGCGCTGGCGTTGGTTGCCGGTGGGGTACTGACCGCGATGATTCTGGTTCAGGAGGGTCGCAAGACCTGGCGTGATGCCGGCAGTGACACCGCCGAGATGCTCTTACGTGCTTTGGGAGTATCGCGGGAAAAAGCAATCAGCTGGGCGCGCGATGAGTTGCCGGAGCTGGTTGAGGCACCCTGAGTCGGCACCAGTCTCCACTCTTGGTTCTTTTTATGCACTGCTGTGGCGTCGGTGCACACAGCAGTGGCATAGCTTTTAGACTGTAACGCCGATCTGTTTCAGACACTGTCTGACGATAGCGTTTGCATCACCATCGCTGCGGGTATCCATCACAATGCGGTCTGGGCGGATGACGCTTAGTGAGCCTGCGGGCGCCTTGTTTAGGAAGGTGTTGCAGAGATCTTCCGCAAATGCGGGCCCCCCGTCTGTGTTGCTCCCATGCAGCCCGATCCGCAAGAAATGCCCGCCGTGTTTTTCCCAGGCTTGGCGCATTGCCGTGCCCAGTTTGAGGGTCGGATCTGCCTGAAAGCCGATCAAGGTCAAGTTATCGCCCAGTAGTTCGTCGCTCAGCGTCAGCTGTCCGTTAGGCAGGCGTAAATAATCCTGCGGAAACAGCCCGCCGATGCGCAGTTCACAACCTGAAGGCGTTCTCGCGAATAGCCCGGCTTTGAAGTTGTTTTTTGGTTTGATTTCAAGTTCTTCAAATTTTCGTCTAACCGATGGAATCATCCGCAACAACTTCATCAAGCCATGGCTCAGTAGCGCTCCGGCGGCGTTTCTTGGCATGACCAGCTTACCCATAAACTTGGCTAAATCGATCATCTCCTGGGCGTGCGGGCGTCGTTCCTGGTCGTAGCTGTCGAGGATGCGCGGGTGCGCGCGTTCGCGCAGTACCCATGCGAGTTTCCAAGCGAGGTTGGCTGCATCGCGCAGGCCGGCTACCAGACCCTGGCCAACAAAAGGCGGGGTGATATGTGCTGCGTCGCCGATCAGGAAGATATTCCCTTTGCTGAATGCTTTGCAGCATCGTGCGTGAAAGCGATACACCGCCTTGCGCTCAATCTCCAGCTGATCAACCGGGATCCAGGGAGCCAACAGTTTTGCTAGGGCCTCGGGGTTGTCCATGCTGGCCTCGCTTTCATTGTCGTGCAGCATGAACTCCCAGCGTTCGCGACCACCGGGGGCGGGCATATGGGGTGTTGGGCGGCGATAGTCGCAAAGGAATTCAACGTGGTCGATGGCCTGATTCTCGCGGCCTTTGGCATCGACTATCAGCCAATTCTCGCTGTAGCTTTGCCCTTCAAAGTCCTGGCCGATAAGGCTGCGAACCAGCGATTTGGCGCCGTCGGCGCCCACCACGTACTGAGCTCCGACACTGTACTGGTTGCCCATTTCATCTCGAATGCTCGCCACCACATCGGTCGCTGTTTGTTCTAGGCTGATCAGTTCCATGCCGGTGGCGCACTGTACGTTATCAAAGGTTGAGTAATGCGCGCGTAGCGCCCTCTCTAGGTCTGGTTGATAGAAAGTGACCAGCTTTGGATGTCCATCCAGATTGCCACTGGTGTTGGCACGGCTGAATTCGCCCACCATCGGGCAACGCATTCGAACCTCCGGAATAACAAGCTTCTCGAACGCATCCTCACTAAGGCCTATGTGCTGAAGAATCCGCAAGGCCTCGTTATCCAGAGCTATGGCGCGGGGCATCAGCAGCACGTCGTGGGTTTTATCGATAATCAGCGTGGTGATGCCAAATCGTCCAAGTAATGCGGCCATGCTCGCGCCGACAGGTCCATTCCCCACGAGCAATACTTCTACTCGCTCGGGCAGGGTATCGGATTTCTTATTGTTCATATGCAGACCCAATTCCAATCATTGAAGGGGCACCGCAGCAGTACGGTGCAAAAAACATCTATCGGCTAACGACCCATGACTCGTCGGCATTCGAATGAATGAATTATATGTCGATGTTGACTAAAATTGAACACTGTTGTTCAATTGTGTTGTGCGATTGCAAGATTGAGTGATTTGAATGACGTGCTGCCTTGATGGGATCGGGCGCTTATTCCGCCAGCGCACTCGCAAGTTTGCCTAGAACAAAAAACAGCAGGGCTTAAAGAATGACAAAGCAGAACTCACCCATTGCCTTGACCTGCGATCAGCCAGGTCAGCATCCGAATCCTACTGTCAAGGCCCAGGCATTGACTCATCTGATTTTCGAGCGCCCTGACCTTGAAAAGGCCGAAGCCTTTCTTACCGATTTTGGCCTGATCATCGCCAAGCGGACTCAGGACTGTTTGTACTTTCGGGGTACTGCCGGTGCTGCATATGTTTATCGGGTGCAGCGCGCCGCAACTGCACGCTTTGTCGGATTCGGTCTGGCGGTGGCATCCAGCGCAGAGCTTGAAAGCCTGGCAACGTTGCCAGGTGCATCGACTGTCACCGATAGCGAGCATCCCGGCGGCGGCCGCTATGTGAGCATGGTTGATCCCTCCGGATTTTTGGTTGAGGTCATGCATGGGCAGTGTGTAGTCGAAGAGCTCGAGCACCGCGAGGCACTGCGCTTCAATGCGATAGACAAGCTGCCACGTATCAATGCCACCCAGCGCCCGCCTATTGCGCCAGCCGAGGTTGTCAGGCTAGGCCATCTGGTCCTGGAGCTAGCTGACTTTCAGAAAACGTGCGGCTGGTACACCCAACACTTCGGCTTTATTCCCAGTGATGTTCAGTTGTTGCCCGATGGCTCGCCTGCGGTTTCTTTCATGCGCCTGAATCTGGGTGATACCCCGGCGGACCATCACACACTCGCCTTGGCTCAGGGGTTTATGGCGGCCTACAGCCACAGCGCTTACGAGGTTGTGGACGCGGATGCGGTCGGCATGGGGCAGCGCGTGCTTGCAGAAGCCGGCTGGAAGCATGCCTGGGGTATCGGGCGCCACATCCTGGGCAGCCAGATTTTTGATTACTGGTCTGACCCCTGGGGTGACAAGCACGAGCACTACTGCGACGGCGATTTGTTCACTGCCGACCGCCCCACTGGCTATCACGCGGTGAGCCCTGACGCGATGGCCCAGTGGGGGCAGCGGATGCCCAAGAGCTTCGTCAAGCCACGGATGAATGCTGCTGCGTTCAAGGCGCTACTGGTCAATCTGCGACGCAGTCCGGATGTGACGGTGAGCAAGTTGATCACCATGGCGCGGATGTTCGGTTAAGCACCGGCCGGGCGCAGACGACCGGTTTGGTCGAATTACATACAACAACATCAGAGGTTTCGACAGCCGTAGCTGTCGGCATAGGAGCAATACTCATGTCCATCAATATTGTGCGTTTTGAGTATCAGGGAGCCACCGGCTGGGGTGTCCTACGCGGCGATCGCATCGCCAAGGTGGAGGGAGGTTATCCAACTACGGGTGATTTTCTTCGTCAAAACAGCGTCGAGGCTTTGACCGCAATGGCGGCAGGAAACCTGGATGTCAGCTTGGTAAAGCTGTTGTCCCCGGTGACGCGTAACCAGCAGTTTGTCTGCCAGGGCGCGAATTACCGTCAGCACATGATCGAGTCCGGCATGGATCCGGATGCCAAACACTTCAACATGATTTTCACCAAGGCGTCGGGCTGCATTGTTGAGGCGTCCAGCGATCTGATTAGGCCAAAGGGTGTGCGTTTCCTCGATTACGAGGTGGAGCTTGGCCTGATTGTGAAGTGTGATATTAGCGGCCCGGTCAAGGTGACTGATGCAAACCTGCTGGATTACGTGGCGGGCCTGGTGGTGGTCAATGATTACTCTGCGCGGGATGTGCAGATTCCCCAGATGCAGTTCTACAAAGGTAAGAGCTTTCGCACCTTCGGCCCGGTAGGCCCGTATCTTTGCTTGCTTGGCGCCGAGGACATTGGTTATCTGAAAAAGCTCGATTTGTCGCTCAAGGTCAATGGTCAAGTTCGCCAGGCCGACAGCACCTCGAACATGGTGTACGGCCCTGCGGAAACCCTCACGGAGCTGTCGGGTATTCAGGATTTTTCTGCCGGTGACCTGATTGCAACCGGCACTCCACATGGCTGTGCATTGGCGGTTCCTTCTCCGGCCAAACAACGTATCGCAGCAGCGCTGTTGTCGCCGGTAGCACGGGTGAAAGCCTTCCTGAAAGGGCAGGAGCAGCGCGCGGCGTATTATTTGAAAGCTGGCGACGTTGTCGAGACAGAAATTCGCAGTGCTGACGGTGTGATCAACCTCGGTAAGCAGCGCAATCTGGTGGTGGAGCAGTCCTGATGGCTGTGCAGACCTTTGCCGACGTTGCCGCAACAGAGCGCACGCCGCTCGCTGCCCGCGCGCTGCCGGACAATACCTATGCCGCGTTGCAGGCTTGCGCCAAGGTGCATTGCGACTCTCTGGCGTTGCGTTATGTGCCAGACGTGCACGCCTTGGAAGTCAGTTACGACTGGACCTATGCCGAGCTGCTGTCTGACATCACTCGGGCAGCCAATGCGTTGCATGACCTTGGCGTGCGTCAAGACGATGTAGTCGCTTTTTTACTGCCCAGCCTGCCTGAAACACATTTCGTTATTTGGGGCGCCGAGGCGGCCGGTGTGGTCATGGCGATCAATCCGTTGCTTGAGGTCGGCCAGATCACTGAGTTGTTGCGCGCAGCCAATGCCAGAGTAGTGGTTACCCTGGCGCCTGCTCCTGGTGTTTATTTGTGGGAAAAGCTAGCCAATGCCCTGGATCAATTACCCAGCGTAACCGACTACATCTGGGTCAGTTCTGAAGCCTACGCGCGGGACAGCCAAAAACCATTACTGAGGACGTTTATACAGCAGCAGAAAGCGCTCTTTTCGCATTTACGGATTCACGACCTGCGCCAATTGCTGAGCGAGCAGTCGGGGCAGGCACTGAAAAGCGGCCGAGTGATCGGCGCGGGCGATGTGTCTTCGTTGTTTTGCACGGGCGGTACCACGGGTGCACCAAAGATCGCTATGCGCACTCACCGCTCTGAGGTGTGCAACGCGTGGTCGATGTCGGAAAACCTGCAACCGCAGGCGCCGGGACAGGTTTACTTTTGCGGTTTACCGCTGTTTCACGTCAATGGGCAATTAGTGACCGGCCTCATGCCCTGGACCCGAGGTGACAGCGTGCTTATCGGAACCGCCCAAGGCTATCGTGGCGAAGGCGTGCTGGAGAACTTTTGGGCGTTGGTTGAGCACTACCAAATCAACTTCTTCTCCGGCGTGCCCACGGTCTACTCAAGCCTGTTGCAGCACGCGGTTGGTGGTCGGGATATTTCCTCGCTCAAATATGCGCTATGCGGCGCCGCGCCCATGCCGGTCGAACTCTTTTACGAGTTTGAACGCACTCTTGGGGTGCACATACTCGAGGGTTATGGGCTCACCGAGGGCGCCTGCGTTTCTTCGTCCAACCCGGCAGGCGGCGAGCGTCGAGTGGGTTCTATCGGTATACGGCTGCCTTATCAGCAGATGCGCGCCGTGGTGCTGAATGAGCAGGGCAACTATCTGCGTGACGCCAAGGTTGATGAGGTGGGTGTCATTGTCATCCAAGGACCCAACGTGTTTGCCGGATACGTGGAATCCGCGCACAACGAGGGGATCTGGGTTGAGATCGAGAGCAGCAATTGGCTCAATACCGGGGATCTGGGCCGGGAGGATGCACAGCACTACTTCTGGCTAACCGGCCGCAAAAAAGAATTGATCATTCGCGGTGGACACAATATTGATCCGAAACAGATCGAAGAGGCGTTGCAAACCCATCCGGACGTGGTGATGTGTGCCGCCGTTGGTTCGCCGGATGTCCATTCTGGCGAGGTTCCGGTTGCCTATGTGCAGCTCAGACAAGGTGCCAGCAGCACTGACCAGGACTTGCTGAGTTTTGTGGCGGGCTTGATTAGTGAGCGTGCCGCGATTCCCAAGCGTATCGAAATTCTTCCGGCGCTGCCGGTAACCGCCATTGGAAAGATCTTTAAGCCGACCCTACAACAGTGGGAAGTAGCCGACGCCATACGCGCCGAAGCGATGCGGCTGGGCTTGGAAAACGTCGTTGTCGATGTCGCGCAGGACAAACGCAGAGGGCTGTTGGCGCGCATAGGCTCGCAAGGCTCAACCGAGCTACGACAAGCCATTGGTAAGTACACATTTAACGTTGAGTGGCTGAACTGAGGTCCTGCTTTGGCGGCGCCGTGTGCGTTGCCAAAGCAGGCGAGGGAGTTGGTATCCCAGGCGGTTGCCTGTAACAGGGCGGTTGGGAGCGTGTTTGATATCAAAAATACGAAGGAAATAAGATGAATACAAAAACAATATGTGCATTTCCTGTTTTCCTTGGGTTGTGTGGGGCGTTCCAGCCCAGCGTTATGGCTGCGTCATTTACGTTGGGCGAAGTTGAAGGGCGTTTTGACTCCACATTGTCCATTGGCTCCAGTTGGTCGACACAGAATCCTGAAGACGAGCTGCTTGCGCCCAGCGGCGATGATGGTCGTCGTAATTTTGAAGCCGGCGATGTGTTCTCTACTGTCTTCAAGGGGCTGCACGATCTTGATTTGCGCTACGGCGATTCGGGGGTGCTGATTCGTGGTCGCTACTGGTATGACTTTGAGCTGGCCGATGGCGACAGGCCCTTCAAAGACATCAGCAACGATGGCCGTAATAACATGGCCAAGACCTCTGGCGCTCAGCTATTGGACGCGTTCTTCTACCACAACTACCAGATCAATGACCTGGGTGGCACGGTGCGTATCGGCCGACAGGTGATCAACTGGGGCGAGAGTACCTTCATCCGTGGCGGCATCAACGGCATGAATCCAGTAGATATCTCGGCGCTGCGTCAACCTGGTGCAGAGATCAAAGAGGGCCTGCTGCCTTCCAATACCTTCTTCATCTCACAGGCGATGAGCGACACCTTCACGCTGGATGCCTTTTATCAGTTCGAGTGGCAGAAGACGGTAGTCGATAACTGCGGCACCTTCTTTTCAGCCAATGACTTCGTTGCTGAAGGTTGCGGCGGCGCCACAGTCGGCCCGATCCTTGATCAGAACGCGATCGCCCAGCAGGCGCTGAGCCCGTTTGGTGTCAACCTCACCAGCGAAGGGGTTGAGATCAAGCGCATGCGTGACAACGACCCGCGTGATAGTGGCCAGTTTGGTCTGGCTGGGCGCTGGTATGTGCAGGATATCGACACCGAGATTGGTGCCTACTACGCCAACTACCACAGCAAGCAGCCCTACGTGAGCTCAAGGTTCAGCCCGAATGTCGAGGATACCGGTTTTGTACCGCAGCTGTGTGGCAATCTCGGGCTGGCGCCGGCGGCCTGCGGCTCGTTGATGGGTGGTCCGCTCGGTGGCGCGTTGGTTGCGGCCTACCGCATGGGGACCGCGGGTTATTACATCGATTATCCGGAAGATATCCGCCTGTATGGCCTGAGCTTCAGCACCGTGTTGCAGAGCGGTACCAGCCTGTCCGGTGAGATCAGCTATCGCCCGAACATGCCGGTTCAGCTTAACGCGGTGGATCAGACCATCTCTGCGGTAGGCGTCCCGGCGAATACACCGGTGCTGTCTTCCGGCGCCTACGAGGCTACCAACAATGGCACGTTTAACGGCTATCAGCGCAAAGAAGTAACTCAGGCGCAAGTAACCGGCATTCACATGTTCGACCGCGTTATGGGCGCTGATCGCTTCACGTTGATTACTGAGGTGGGGGCTACTTACGTGGGTGGACTGGAAGGCCGCGGCGGTTTGCGTTACGGCCGCGCCAACAGCTACGGCCAGGGTGAACTCTATCCGGATAACAGTCTGTGCGGTGGTCCGAACTGCAACGACGAGGGTTTTGTTACCGACTTTTCCGCAGGCTATCGCATGCGCGGAGTATGGGAATACAGCAGCCTCTTGTCCGGTTTTGAAATCCGGCCCAGCGTCACCTGGTCGCATGACATCTATGGCTACGGGCCTGAGCCCGGTTTCAACGAAGGTGCCAAGGCTGCTTCTGTCGGTATCGATGCAACCTATCTGAATCAGTATGGCGCTGGCATCAGTTACACCAATTTCTTTGGCGGCAAATACAACACGGCCGTAGATCGCGACTTCGCGTCTCTCAGCTTCAGCGTGACCTTTTAAGGAGGCCATATGAAAACAACACTCGTTTTATCCGCGCTTGCTCTTGCCTTCGCGGCCTCTCAAGCCAGTGCAGCTGTATCTGCTGACGAAGCAGCCTTGCTGGGCGCAAGCTTGACACCAGTCGGTGCTGAGCGCGCAGCCAACACTGATGGCAGCATTCCTGAATGGACCGGTGGGTTGGCTGGCAACGCAGGCACTATCGATGCGTCTGGTCGACCCAGCAATCCGTTCGGTGCCGAGCAACCGCTGTTTGAAATTACCGCAAGCAATATGGCGCAGTATGAGAAGTTTCTCAGCGAGGGCCACAAGGCGATGCTGCTACGTTATGCCGATTTCAAAATACCGGTATACGCCAGCCATCGTAGTGCTGCGCTGCCGCAGTCAGTTTATGACGCCATCGCAAAAAACGCGGTACAAACCTCCATGGTTGACGGTGGGGCAGGGCTGGAGAACTTCTCCATAGCCACGCCTTTCCCGATTCCCAAACAAGCAAAAGAAGCTGTGTGGAACCATATAGGGCGTTACCGCGGAGGTAGCGCTCGCCGTCAGTTGGTGCAGACCGCACCTCTAGTCGACGGTAAATATGTACCGGTGATGATGAAGCAGCAGTTCAGCTATCGTGATCAACTGAAAGACTTTGATCCGGCTAACCCGGATAACGTGCTTTATTACTTCATGCAGGAAATCACCGCACCTTCTCGTCTGTCTGGCAGCATTGTGCTGGTGCACGAAACACTGGATCAGGTGAAAGAGCCTCGCCGCGCCTGGATCTACTCAGCCGGCCAGAGACGAGTCAGAAGAGCTCCGCAAGTTGCCTATGATGGCCCGACACCGGCAACGGATGGGCAACGCGTGGCAGACAACCTGGACATGTTCAATGGCGCCATGGACAAGTATGACTGGGAGCTAAAAGGTAAACGGGAGATTTATATTCCGTACAACAACTTCCAGGTTGATTCACCCGAGCTGAGTTATGACGACATCCTACAGCCTGGGCATATTAACCCTGATGTCTTGCGTTATGAGCGCCATCGAGTGTGGGTTGTTGAAGCGACCCTCAAACCGGGAGAGCGCCATATTTACGCCAAGCGAGTGTTCTACATTGACGAAGATACCTGGCAGATTTCGGTTGCAGAGCAATACGATGGCCGAGGTGATCTATGGAGGGTGTCAGAAGGTTTCATGATTCCTTTGTATGACAAGAAAATCCCATGGCTTGCCGCCGAGTCGGTTACGGATCTTAATAACGGCCGTTACTCGGTATTCGGTTTGCGCAATGAAATCAGTACACCCATTGAGTTCGGTTTTTCCGCGAGCTCGTCGGAGTACACTCCGACAGCGCTGCGTAATTCGGGCGTAAGGTAACATCTAAGCTGCTCCCGTTGCTGAATTCATGCAACGTTTTGCCGCCCGTGACCGGGCGGTTTTTTTTGCTTCAGAGGCGCCTTGGTTGCCCACTACGGTGAACAACTATGGTGTTGTTTGGGAGCAGTAAGCCAGTTGAAAAAGAGGCGTGGGCATGCGAGTGAATTACGTGAGAAGTAAGTTTTTTGGTCGGAGAGTCGCCGCGCTGTTTGCTGCTTTGATGGCAACCTCAGCGATGGCTGAGATACAACCTAGAGCGGTGGAGCAGCAGACATCGCCTAACGTGCTGTTCATCGTCGCGGATGATCTGGGTTACAGCGATATCAGCCCTTTTGGCGGCAGTGATATTCACACGCCCAACCTGCAGCAGCTGGCTGAGCACGGGGTTGCACTGACCAACTTTCACACCTTGCCGACATGCGCGCCTACACGTTCGGTGCTACTAACAGGGGCTGACAACCATCTGGCCGGGAAGGGCGCGCAGGTCATTACGCCGGAACAGCAGGGGCGCGATGGCTACGAAGGACATCTTAACGATCGGGTGCTTACCCTGGCTGAAGTTCTGGCTGGCGCGGGTTACCGTACGTACTTCTCAGGCAAGTGGCATCTGGGCGATGAACCGCGTTACGCGCCGTTCAATAGAGGTTTTCAGGAGTCGTTTGCGTTATTGCCGGGTGGCGCCAGCCATTATGCTGATATGCGACCTTTGCATCCGGCAGAGCCCGTTGTTTATACCCGCAACGCAAAGATTGTTGAGAGTTTGCCGACCGACTTTTACTCGACCCGCAACTACACCGATTATCTGCTTGAGTGGCTTGAGCGTGATGCAGGCAAAGAGCAACCATTCTTTGCTTATCTGGCTTATACCGCGCCGCATGATCCGCTCCAGGCGCCCGAGGAGTACATTCATAAGTACGATGGTGTTTATGATGAAGGTTATGAAAAGCTGCGTATGCAACGGTACCAGAACCTGCAAGCATTGGGCGTGTTTGCTGACATGCCAATGCCGCACTGGCCCCGATTGATCGCTGATTGGGATTCGCTTTCTGAGCCTGACAAAGCTTTGCGTCGTCGTGATATGCAAGTTTATGCGGCCATGATCGACTACATGGATGAACAGATTGGTCGCGTGCTGCGGCTCCTTGAACGGCAAGGGCAGCTCGATAACACGCTGATTGTCTTTCTCAGCGACAACGGTGCGAACGGTTCGCCCCCGAAGATTTATCCCGCACACACCCGGAGTTTCCACGAAAGCTTTGATAACAGCCTAGGTAACCGAGGGGCGCCCGGATCTTTTGCGTCGCAGGGACCGGGGTGGGCGACTGCCAGTGGCGGCGGTCTTAATCTGTTCAAATACTTCGTTTATGAAGGCGGGATCCGCACTCCAGCCATTGTGGTCTTGCCCGGCACGCACCCTACGGGCGTAACGTCGGCGGCCTTTACCCATGTTCGGGATATCGTCCCCACTGTACTGGATGCCGTGCATCTTTCGCATCCCTCCCGGCAAGACTCCAAGCTAGCCTCCTTGGAAGGGCGTTCATTGATTCCGCTGTTGAAAGGCGATGCTTTGTCGACCGCTCCGTACGAGGTCGGTTACGAGCTGCATGGGTCGCGCGCCTACATTCGGGATAACTGGAAGGTCGTTCAGACAGCAATCCCCGCTGGAACAGGCCAGTGGCAACTGTTCGACTTGAGCGCTGACCCGGCTGAGGTGAATGATCTGGCGAGTGAATACCCTGATCGGCTCGCAGAGCTGAAACAGGCACAAACGGCGTATGAACAAAAGAATGGAGTGATCTACAGCCCGCCTGGGTTTGTCAAGAAAGCGCAGGGGCTCAGTGTGATCTTGCTCTGGGCGTTGGCCGCGGGGGCATTGGCGCAAATGCTGCTGCAGCTTCGCGCTGGTAGAGCAAAAAGTGTGTGGCGGTTGCTGTGCGCAGCACCACGGATCGCTTTCTGCGTTGCGCTGCTGGTTGAATGGCGAGTTGGCTTGCTCTATCTGCTGTGTGGTTTGCAGGTGCTTGATCTGTTGATGGCGGTGCGTGGTCAGCGTTGGTTGCGCTCGCTACTTGGCGGTGGTTTGCTGCTGCTAGCGGTAGCCCTTTTATGGTTGCTGCATTCGGGTCTAGGTCTCTGGGTGATTCTGCAGGATTACTGAGTGATAAATGAGTTCTCGTTGGTTCAGCCCAGCCAACGAGTCTCAACTTGATAGCTATGAGGCTTCGACGATGTAGTTTTTCGCTAGCGAGAGTGGAGACTGGTGCATTTACAAATCCTTTTGCGCCTCGGTGTCGGTGGTTGCGGGTACTGAGTCATTTGCCATCTGTGGCTTTGAGGTCGTTAGATGACTTTGCTTTCAATTTTTTGAGAATGAAAGCTAAGGGGGAAGGGGATTCGGGTACGAGGAACTGATCTTCGACACTTTTTCGACATCTTCAAATTGCGAGCACAAAAAACCCTGAAAATCACGAGGATAATCAGGGTCTTAGGTCTTGCTAATTTGGTGGAGCCGGGGGGAAAGGCATCCAATTCGATAAAGCCTAACAAAATCAATTGGTTAGAATTGAATTTGCTCTAAATTTGAGTGAGATTCATACCTCAGAAGTCCTCTTAATAATAGGAGAGATTGGCAGTTTGTCAAGTTTTTGGTTGCGCTGTTGGTATTGAGTGACGCAGAAAACCGGACGCAGGTTCAACTCCTTATTTGAGGTTTGAACTGGCGTCTGGAAAATGGGGACAGATTTGGTTGATGAAGCCCGCGCCTTGCATGGCACGCTGAGTTGGCACGGTGAATATGAATAGCTTAAGTCGGCTTGTCTGATTTAGGGGAAGGCGACGGCGCAGTACCGACTTTGGGCATGGCAAAGCCGGCCTTGTTTTTCTGAGCGAATGCAGCGTTGAGGTCTACCGGACTGAGGTGAGAGAGGCTGATCTTCAGGCCGAACTTTTTGAAGACGGCTTCCAGGGTCGCAAGCGTCGGATTGCCGCTATCGACCTCGAGCTGCGATAGAGCCCGCTTCGAAATTTTGCAGGCCATGGCGAAGCGCTCTTGATTTACCCCTAGGACGTTTTCACGCAGACGCTTAACGGCACCGCCGAGGGTCAGCTTCCCTTGTGCGACTTCATCGGCCACCGTTTGAATGTAAGCCTTGCGCTCTTCCAGCGTCATCTCTTTCATATCAACCCCCATTCCTTCAGGCGAGCATCTAGGTTGTTGAGCGGAATGCTCTTCGCGTTGCGAACGCTGTCCGGCAGGTTTACGAGCAGGTCGGGTAGGGCACGGAAGCTCTGGGCCTTGCTGCGCAGAGCATCGAAGTAAAGATCACCCGAAGCATCGTCTGCCAAAGAACTGCACGCCTGCCTCCAGTCCGGTGCTCCTGCTTTCTCGTGCTTCCACTTCGTCACTCTGGTTATTCCGTCAGGGTCGAGAACCATAGGGGCTAAATCGTAAATCGGTGCTAAGCTCAGCTTGCCTCCGTCCCGAATAATCGACATGTTTCTTCCATGATTATCAGGGTTGCCCAAGATGCGGTTCAGCAGATCCCTTGAAATGTACTCGACGGCCAAGTCAAACAGCTCATCACCCTGTCCGGCCATCGTCCAGATTTCGCCAAGACGGCCAAGCACGAACTCATGTCTCAGGTATGCACCGTTCTCAGTAACGTCACACACTGAGTAAATCGATTCTACTGGGTGACGCAGGATGCCCTGCTCGGTAACTTCGCGGTCAAAGCGGGGCATCCATAGGCTGGGTTTGTGCTCACCGTCATCAATCAGCGCTAACCCATCTGTAGAGATAGTGTTCATGCCGATTTCCGTGATTGCGCAGTAATACTGGAACTCGGCTCTCAGAATGTCCTTGTCGATGGATGCCGCCCGGTTTCTGGGAAACTTTACGAACCAGTGCTGCTTTGTATGCTCAGCAGATAACGTGGCCTCAGCAAACATCAAACCGTTGTGATCTTCCGCTAGCAAAAGTTTGGGTGCCTCACCCCCAGCTCCAGTTGCGCCACCGATAGCAGCCCCTTGCTCATAGGCATACTCCAGAAAATCCGTATTGCGCTCGGCCACCTCTGTGCGGGTAAAGCCCATGGGCTCGCCTTCATCAAGGTAGGGAAGCGATTGCTTGATCCGCATGTGGCCGATAGGCGATGGGGTACACCGCTCCAAAAGAAATAGACTCATGGCGATGTCATCCGGCTTATGGGTTGCGAAGCGCTTCTCCAGCGAGCGAAATGCTGCCCCGGATGGAATGATGTCCAGAAGGAAGGCCGGATAGCCCTCAGAGGTATGGATGTTCATGTCCAAGCGATGCACAACGCTCACGGAGTGCTCGAAGTAAGAGCTTTCGCATTCCATGTTGTTGAGGTAGAAGCTGGTCAGGTAGCCGGTGATGCATGCTCCCTCACGGGGATTCAAGGGAGTCTCGAATTTCAGGCTGTAGGCGTCTTGCCAGGCACCATCAGCGAATACTTCAACGGTGAGTTCTTTGGCCATGATCAAACCAGTAGTCGGCGCATTATAATGCGTTGAAGCATAGCGGCAACATACAGGCAGCGCAATATAATGCCCTTATTAATGATAATCTCTCTGCTATAGCGCATTAAAGTGCGCTATTGGGACCCGTCATGAGGTCGGAGAGTTTCTCTGAAACTGGGCTAGTAAAGTATAGGCCGGGATATCCATCGAATCGGGGGTGGTCCACTGGGAGGCTCGGAGACGTCTACGGAACTATGGGCTATTCAGTAGCGCAGCTCAGTTTCGGGAGTCAGGCCTATACCCAGGACGTTTTCGCCAAGGAAAGCATTCAGCAAGCTGCTCTTGCCAGCGCTGAACGCACCAATGACTGGGACGAGCAGTTCGGTATGTTCGATATCGCTCTGCAGCCGCGTCACCTCATCGGGCTGGATCGAGGTTTCTACAATGAGCGGCAGAATGGATTTCAGATAGTTGAGGTAAGTGCTTTGGGTTTTCAGCATCAGTACGAATCCTTACGTATATCAAAAACGTTTATGGGCATCGTTGTGGGGGAGGGGCTCCAGTCGTTTCACAACTTGAGCTCCCTCCATTCATAGCCGTTATATTTCTCCCAGACTGCGCCGTTCTCAAAGTGCAGGTACACCCGCCACTCATCCGGATTGACCTGGATTTCTCCACCAATACGGGCGCAATTACCGAACTCTGAGGGTAGAAAGCTCTCTAGCTTGCTGAAAAAAACGCATCGGGCAACCTAGAACTGCCGGAGACGTAGCAAGACGATCCATTGGCGAAAAGGCTGCAGGGTTGAACACTTGACCATAGCGTTGCTGGTGCCTGGTCCGGGTGTTTCTTGCTCCAGTCCAGAGCAAATCTGTGAAGTATGACATGCCAGTTTCCGTCGGCGTACTCACCTTCAATCCCCCACATGTCGATGGCCAAGAACAAGGTGGGCTGCTTCGAGCGTTTCTGCGACGGATAGAAGGACTCATGCATAGGGATATCTCTCGATGGTTCAGATGTAAATCAAGATGAGTAAATGTCGAACATGCCCACGACATATCGTGTAGTGCGCGACATCTGGATCGCATGAATAGCGGTGTGCAGCACTCACCGTGATGTCAGCCGAATTGTGGCCAGTCGTTCAGCGGCAGGGCGGCGGGGTACAGGAAGAGAGATGAGGTGTAGATAAATCAGAATGGCTACAGACATTCGCAACTTCCTTGTGCATGTAGGCGTGGGTGCCTGCGAGAGAGCTCCACTGCACGATATCGGCATGGGGCAGACAAGCTTTAGTTGGGACTTGTAATGATGATCATGGAGATCCCTCCGAGGCGACATGGACGAGATTGTGGCATTTTGCTACCGTCGTTGGAGATGCGCCAGCTCAGATGCTGACTCGCTGCAAACGCAAAGGAAGCCTTTTATGAGCATGACCTGGGGACTCTCTGGTCCTGAACAATTGGACGGCGAGAGACGCACCCGCACGCTTGATATTGGCGCCGCAGTGCGTGAGTACAACGAGCGCGCTGTCCCTGGCATGGGCGGCGTGTGGTATGCCAAACAGCTGTTTTTGGCGATGCTGGGTATCGCGCTTGCGCAGAGGTTGCGCGAGCGCAAGTCGAATGTCTCGAACATTAACGCGGCCAACGCCATTGAAGCGTTGGGCTGCTATTACGCGCTCAAACAGAACAAAGGCCAGGGTGATGCCCGGGTGCGGGGTTCGGAGAAACTGCGCGGCAAGGCGAATTTCGACTTCAAGACCCTGTGCAAGCCAGGGTTCTATGTCAGCCAACCGATGCGAATGGGGACCGGCCAGGCATTGTTGGCCCTGGGTCTGGTGCGCGCGCAGGGTGAACGATTCAATGCCTTTACCTGCACGGCCTTTGGTCATGAATTCGTTAACGCCTGCTGTGGGGATGACGGGGCGCTGTTAGAGGAGTTGGTGCAGTGGGCACAACGAGGCGATTCTGTAAATAGGTTGAAAGGCCCCGTTTCCGGGCTGCTCTCGCCTCTGCAAGTATTACCCGCACAGGCTCGTGCGCTGTTGTCTCGCCGTATCGATGCGGAACTCTCGCCAGCCAGCGGTGGCTTGCGACGTGCAGCCATACGTGGCTGGGTACGGGCTCGTCACGCCAAGCCGGAAGCCGTGTTCGATTGGGCCGAGCGACCCTATGAAATCGACCCCGAACACTGGAACGACTTGCATTATGGCGCTCTGTTTTTTCAAGTGCAGGATGTCGCCTACGACGTGCTGAACGCGGTGGAGCAACACATGGCGGTGTTGAGCACGCAGCGGTTCGAGTTGGGGAGTGTCCTGCCCGAACGCATCTCGACGCACATCACTCATTTGCGCGAAATGGCCCGATTGTTCCTGGATAACCCTCAGCGGCAGCGAACCGATCCTGTCGCCTCGACCTTCTGCCATGAGTGTATAGATCCTGATAGTTCGAGCCTGTTGGCCAGTCTGGTGAGCCGCGATGGTCGGATTCTGCGCCTGCAAGGCAAGGACATTCTGCCTGGTGGTGCGTTTCAGCATCAGGTTTTGGAGGTCGATACTGGCCCGGTTGTTATCGAGGCCCAAGCCGCTCTGCCAGCCTGGATTTCCCATCGCGTAGGTCGCTTGCATCGACTGGACCTGGATCTCCAGGGCCAATTGAGCGCCTGGCTCACCCCAGCTCCAGCAGTAGCCATTGAAGAGGTAAGTTTATGAGTCATGCTCCTGCCTCTCTGGCCCAATACTTCGAAACGCCGGACGGTTTTACTGGCCACTTTGGTTGGCTGTGCGGCTTCTCGGCTGACGAAAGGTTTCTCAACGATGCGCTTGAGCGTTTCAGCCACCAGCAAGCCAATCAGCGTGCCTATGCTGGGGAAACGCTATTGGCACTGATGCTGGACCCGCGCGCTATCCAGATTACCCCGGTCGAAGTGCCGGGCCTGTTGCATTTACCTTGGGCGAAAGCCGATTTGCCATTCAACCTGATGCACGCCAAGGTCGCTGTGCTGGTTTACCGCAGCACTGACAAGAGCGACGCCTGGTGTTTGCGTTTGCTTGTGTCCACCGGCAACTGGACTCGGCAGACATTAGAGCAGAGCCTTGACCTGATCTGGCGCCTGGACCTGTGCAGCGACGAACTGGTAGTGCCCACCGAGGCAACGCAGCAGGTACGGACAGATATCTGCAGCGCCTGGAGTTTACTGCTGTGGCTACGTGAGCATTACGACGACCGTGCGCTGCTCGCGAACCCGCTGACAGCCAAGGCCGTGGCGGATATGGATGCGATCCTGCTCAAACAGGTCAAGCCGAAAGCTTCCGGATTGAACGCGCGTTTCTTCGATAACCGAAAAGCGTCGCTGCTCGCCCAACTGCCAGCCAGAGTCGTTTATGCCTCGGGTCGAGAAACAGCGCGTAACTACTTGGCCATGGGCTCGGGTTTTTATGAGTCTTCAATGCCCGGTGAGCATGCATCGGTCCCGTTGAGCATCATCAGGCGCTTGCGCGGTGAAGAAGGAGAGCCGCGTCTGCTGACGGCAACCAGCACTGTAGATCTGTTTGTCAACGAGGCGAGCTGCCAGGGCATTGCAACGGCAGCCGCGAACTTGACGGCTGCCAGCGTCAGCGTACGACCAGCGGCTCAGCCGGCCTACTTTCCTGACGTGCAAAAACGAACCTTGCATGCCAAGTTCATTTTCAGCGCCAGCGAGACCGGGCATTCGGAAAAAACTGCCAGCCCATGGCTGTACCTTGGCTCGGGCAATCTTACCCGGCAAGGTTTCACCCTGAAGATGGGGCGATCGACGGGCAACCTTGAGGCCGGGGTGGTATTCGCTCCGACGCCTTTGAACTGGTACCCGGCAAAATCGGGGGGAGCTGATCCCGAATCGATTGGCTATTACCTGCCGATTCAGTGGGAGCAGGAATGCGTCCCTGAGACGCTGCAGCAAGGCAAGGATCTTGAGGTGGGGAGCGAGGTGTTCAGCGCAGCGCCCGTGGCTTACTTGATGTGGCGGGACACGGATACACCAGAGCAAGGCTGGTTGAGCGCGGATGATCGCTCGCGGGGCGATTACTCAGTTCTGGATACGTCGCGACAGCCTTGTGCATATGTTGAGGGTCAAGGCTTCGCCTGGTGCGGACCACGACCGCGGCAGGTGGTTGTCAGTTGGCAAGAGGCGGGTGCAACGCATGTCATGACGGTGCCAGTGCTGGATGGGTTTGGCCGATTGGCGGCCACTGAGCTGCCAGAAATCAGCCTGGAGGATGCGTGGATGCAACTCGACAGTTTTCCACAGTCGCCCAGTGAAGAAGAACTGCCCGACGCGTTCGACGATAGCAAGCGCTCTGCCGACAAACAGGGAACCATTGCGCCAGGAAAAGAAGCGGCGCGTTACCCGATCCGGCAAATGATGGAACTGATCGAAGGCATCGCTGCGAAACAAACTGCGCTGGAGCCTCGGGATTGGCCGGTGTGGTGTGCCCGACTGGAGCAATCACTTATTCAGGCCGCCGGTTGCGGGTTGTTGCAGCAGTTTCTGACACTCGAAATCAACCCCATCCATTCCTTGCGCCAACCTGCGTTCAGGCCTTGTTTTGCCGAGACAGCGGACCATCCGGAAGGGCATCGTTACGAAACCGCACTGAGCAATATCGAGGCCCACTGGAAACTCGACACCTCACATCCCCTGGGGGTCCTGTCATGAAGCGAATAGCCTTCAGTTGGGCAACCGTTGCGGCTTCACTGCGCGAACGGGCGATGCAACAGCAACAACTTGCAGATGACGCAGGTGAGGTGGCTGCGCACTTGAATCCAGGCCAGCGAGCCAGCCTGCATGCGTTGGCCGACCGGATTGGAGAACACGGGGTAGTGCTGGCCGACGAAGTGGGTATGGGCAAGACCCGTATCGCTGTCGAGCTGATTCGCGCAGTCAAGGACGCTGGCGGTCGAGCCGCCGTCATCGCCCCGCCAGGGCTGGGCTATCAGTGGCAGGCAGAGTTGGAGCTGGGAGGCGTCGCAACTCCCGCGATGTTGCGTGGTCTGCTCGGCTACTTTGATGCCTGGAGTGCCGAAGAGCTCCTTGATCAAAAGCCATGGTTTCAGGAGCCAACCCTGGTGCTGTCCCATACCTTTGCCAACTGGCGTATGGGCGAGAACGCAACGCCCTGGCGCAGAGAGTTGGTGCCGGAAGTCTTCGCACGCTGGCGCAAGGAGGCAGGTTTCAAGTATCCAAATGGCTACCACCTGTCAGGCTCTAATGATGAAAGGGTCAAGCGAGCTGCCGCCAGCATTGTGGGGCGTATCAGCGAAGACGCCGCGCAACCCGCTTACACCTGGTTGACTGAATTCACGACCGGGCATGCCTGGCCAAATCCCGATAATCACGCCGATTACCGCCGCGGTACTCCTCATCGGGGTTGGCTTGAACAGGTGGTCGGGCTTGGCCTGGGCTCCTTCGACCTGCTGGTGATCGATGAAGCCCACAAAAGTCGCGGCACCGACAGCGGCCTGAGCCGGTTGCTCGGGAACCTGGTGCAGGGAACTCAGCACAGCCGTCGCTTGTGCATGACAGCGACTCCTGTGGAGCTGGATGTCGAGCAATGGCGGCAAACCTTCGAACGGCTTGGTCTCGACGAAAAAGTGCGCGATCAACTTCAGTCTGTGATCAACGACTTTGCGCAGGCCATCCGTCATCTACGTGTTCATTGGCGTTCCAGCGACACGGCCCGTCAACAATATCAGGCTGCAGCCAGTGCCTTTCAATCGACGTTGAGCCCCTATCTGCTGCGCCGGGATAAACGTGAAGACGCCGACGTTTCACGCTTCTCCCAAGAAACTCAGGGGGAAAGCTATCGCAACACCCAAAAGCCCGTCAGTGTGGATGTACGCACGCTGAAGTTACCTTGGCGACAGGCCGTGTGCGCAACCGAGGCGCTGTCTGTGGCCTCGCGACTGGACGAAAACTCAACGGCCAAACGCTTGCGATTGACCCTGGCCAATGGGCATGGCATCGCTGACCTTCTAGCGCAAATTAATGAACCCGCGGAGCCGTTTGCCCTGCCGGATGACGGACAGTCCAGCGCGGTCGATGACAAACGCCAGCAACGCGTTCAGTGGTGGTTGAAGACGGCTGCGCAGGCGTTTCAGAATCCCAACCACTTGTTTGAGCACCCGGCAATCCTGGCCACCATCACGGCCATCGAAGCCGCACACGAGCAAGAGGAAAAGGTGCTGGTGTTCGGCCGTTTCACCGCACCCATGCGGGCCTTGGTCCGGCTGCTGAACGCACGTGAAATGCTACGTAGCCTTGAGGCCGGCCGTTACTGGCCGCAGAGCGTAATCCTGGCTCGTGCCGACAAGCCCGATGACCATTCGGAATGGGCAGCAGTGGAGATTGCGCACCGTCAGCTGAATTGCCGGCTGAAACTTAACTCCATCCCTGAGCTGTTGGCCAATCAATACAGCACCCACCGCGCACGTCGGGAGCAGCTACGCCGGCGTCTGCTCGGCTGGCTGGATGCGGGACTGCCCGAACATGAGCAGGTACCCCGCGCGATGTTCAAACACCTTCAGGAGGCCGAGCTCAACAAGGATCTAGTGGGCACCGCCGAAAAACATCCCGTGGCGCTGTTTACCCGGGCGATCCTCGACTTCACTGGCGGGGACGTCGAACATCTGACGCCTGAGCAAGCGTGCACCGCCTTTTGCCAACTGCTGAGCGCTGCCGGTGACCAGCACACGGACGACAATCCTCACGCACCGGATACCGGCGAAATTGCGTTGAAATGGGAGCTGCTACTTGCCCGTCTACAGCCTGAGTTTGCCCACCAGGAGGGTGGTTTCGCTCGCCTGATGTACGGCGGCACTGAACAATCTACCCGCCGCTTGTTGCAACTGGCCTTCAACCGCCCGAACAGCTTTCCCCGTGTTCTCGTGGCCCAATCCACCGTCGGCCGCGAAGGCCTCAACCTGCATCAGGCATGCAAGACAGTCATCCTCATGCACCCGGAGTGGAACCCAGGAGTAGTCGAACAACAGATTGGCCGAGTCGATCGAGTGGGCAGTCATTGGAGTCGTCGGTTTGGTGAAGCGCTGGATCGGGGCAGTCCAGCGTCAGAGCTGCCGCGCATTGATGTGCATCCGGTGATTTTTCGAGGGACTTATGATGAGTATAACTGGCAGGTCCTGTTGGAACGTTGGGATGACCTGCGTGCTCAGTTACATGGAGAAGTGATTCCTGCTCGTGAGGCGGAGGGGTACTTGGAGTATGAGGAAGTGTTGACGGAATTGAAGGCCGGAGCGCCTTGTTTTTCGCCGTTGGGGCGAAAAATTTAAATCGGTCTCAGCTCTCCCACCGGCCCCTGAAGATAACTTGTATGGGGTTGGTGATAGCATGATCATGGCTTGGTACGCGGGTTGAGTGTTTTGAGTCCGGGTTTACAGTGCACTGCGATTGTTTTTATCTGTCCGCAGGGAGTGAGCGCTATGAGTTTTTCAGCAGTGAACAGCTTCGCGGCAATCTGGCTGGCCGTTGATTAGCGGCTTGACTGAGTTGAACTCTCGCGGTGCAAGCCTCATAGCCGCCTGCGATGTATTTGGGACACAAACCCGAATGAGGAGTAACTGATAGCACCCATGATTGAGCTGGGGTTTTTACGCCAGTTTTTTGGAATACGGCTGAAGTCGAGAAGGCCCTCTGTATTCCGTCTCAAGAAACGCGCTAATGGTTTGCCTATGCTGCCAATTCTTCTTGCCACCTTGATTGTGCTTGTTCCCACCTTGATGGAATAGGTCGTCCCCGCCGTGAATATTGAGTCTACGGAAGCTGCTAGCCCAACGGTGGCCAAACCAGTCTCAAACGTATCTACCGGACGGTCAGCAAGCCAATCAGTTAATGCCGTATTGATTGAGGTAATCCCCCCATATTTAACAGCGGCCAAAAGTAGACCTCAGGCCATCATGGCCAACTTCTGTTGAGGGGTAATCCCTCCGAGTCCCATATTGGGTCGTTCGTGATTGTAGTGCCAGAGCCAGCGA